>Ga0255448_1002_pt1 | contig 20663 bp, 17 predicted proteins | sample ANMaggSSYBR02J12_FD_182657 | JGI IMG/M metagenome (GOLD analysis project Ga0255448, IMG submission 182657) | Sediment cell enrichment communities from methane seep in Santa Monica Basin, California, United Staets - ANME aggregate JGI... | ecosystem: Environmental > Aquatic > Marine > Cold seeps >...
CAGAGCATCAGCATGTTGGCGGAGGCATCGGCCGCGATCATCATACGCTGATGCAACTACCGGAAACAGGCCAGCGGCGCGCATCTTCACCGATCAGAACCGGGCTCGGCATTCAATCGACGAGGTATCGTTACCTTGGTCAGGTCGCCGGATTTCATGGGCTTGGGCAACTTGTATAGCACCCATGGACTGACCTCCAGCACGGCCTTTGTGCCCACGGGCAGTTTCGAAAACTCATCCGACCGAGTGATGACATGGTCCACGGTCACGTCGTCCGTAATCGGCGCTGGTATTCCGTGACGTTTCACACTCCGAGGCGCCGTTTCGCTTTCCGACTCGGCAACGGATGAAGGGCTTTTCGCAGCAAAGGTTGTAAACGCTGTTTCAAAAGTGCAGTGCTTTTCCGGGGCGTTTCGTCGGTCCACGAGCAAATCGCTCATTACTGCCAGGGTGTCCCTGGTGCCATTATCTCACTAACCACTACGAGTATGGCGGCTCTTCGCGAGGTGCCTCATCGTTCCCGGCCAGCTTTCTGCCAAACGCTCTTCTAGTTTGGCGTTCCGTAGAGTTGCGGACAGACCTGGCACAACGTCGCTGATAGCCAAATGAGAGCCCCTGCGTAAACGCTGGTTGTAACAGTTCAACCTCTCCGTCCCTCCTGTCCCTCCCGCCCACGAAGGCGGGAAGGAACGAAGGGCGGCAAATCCGCTCGGTCGGTGGCGACAGTGCGTCGCGAGCCGTCCAAGCAGATCGATACTCATGATGCGGCTCCGTTGAGCGCATTGTCTAGGTTGACATTACCGGCCTTGATCGCCTTCAAGCAGTCGATCAATCCTGACGCATCCAGACCGCTCAGCCCGGCGACCGGCATGCCGAACATCCGCTGGCTCAGTTCTTCCAGTCGTCGGACATCCAGCCCACGGATTTGCCGAGCGAGCTGGTTGATGTAGTCGATCTGTCTTTGGCTGGCCCCAGGCGCGCCGCTGCCCTGGTTTGTGTCGGCACTGCGCCCGTCTCCATTTTGCGGTCTGGCGACTGACGCGGCAGGTGTTGACACCACGGGACGATACGGCTTGGTCAATCTGCCGTTTGCTTGACCCTGGTGCCAGGCCAACTCGTCGTTGACAGCCTGCGAACAGGCAACATAGGCTAGCCGGGCCTGGCGATGAAACGACTCCAAGTCGCCAACGATCAAGCCCGATGGCAACTCGACTTGCACGTTGCACGACGCGCCCAAGCTGCCATAGTTGGGCTGACCGATCTTTTTGCTGAGCCCGACGTTCAAGATCATGGGCATGATGGGTTCCTTTCGCTTGCCGGTTGTCTTCAAATGCTCACATAACAAGCGTGCGGAGCCGCCTGAGTGACTTGATTAAGCCGTATCATCTGGTCATCGCTCGGAATGTATTGAAACCGGACGAGATCAAGTTCTTCATCAGCAACGCGCCGCCGGAAACGAAGGTGGAAACGTTGCTGTTGGTCGGCTTCTCGCGATGGCGTGTGGAACGCTGTTTTCAAGATCAGAAAAGCGAGTTGGGGCTGGACGACTACGAGGGCCGGCGGTACCCGGGCTTGAAACGCCACCTGGTGCTGGCCTCGGTCAGCCATTTGTTCCTTGCCCAGGTCCATCAGGAGCTTGGGGGGGAAAAATCCCGAGTTAACCGTTCGGCAAGTCCACACCGCCGTAGGAGGGCTCGTGCAATCGTGGTGGCTTAACGGCCGTGCTTCACCCGCGCTGATCGAGCACATCGCCGAGGAGATACAAGCCACGCAACAAGACAATGCCAAAGCCCGCAAGAGCCACATCAAGCGAACACGGCGAAAACTACGAGAAATAGGCATCAAACTGACCCAGTTGAAGCGATGCTGCTGGGACTCAACTTAGCGTTGTCGTATTAGCCACTCGAGGCATCGGCGGGTGTTTCTAACAGGCACGCCCAAAAGCATCGACAACCATTTGGAAGATGCCTTTAACCGCTCGACGGCTAATGAGTGGCTGGTGCCGTGCCAATGCGGCCAGACGTGACACCACCCAGGCGAGTTTCCGAATCTCGCTGGGTCCCTAGACCTTGCATGGTGAGTTTCGGATTTGCCGGCATTTTTCTAGACGTGAAGTATGCATAGGGACGCTTTATCCAGCCACTGACAACCCAGCAGGGTTCAATTAGTCGACAAGCCGGTACTCGCACGTTAAGCTCAGGGCTGATTCAAATTCCGATCAGTGCGGGAAACCGGGCTTCGCCCTCAGTCATTGGCTATGCAAGGATCAATAAGGCCGCAACTCATGAAAGGTTGTTCAATGATGAAAACATGGTTTGGCAGTCTGTGCGTTGTGGCCGTTCTGAGCCTGGTGGGCGGCGTGGCCAGTGCGGCGGAGATCGTATTCGAGAAGACGACGCTCGATCCGGTCTTCCGCGCCGAGGGGGTGGCCGTGGGCGACTTCAACGGCGACGGGCGCAAGGACATCGCGGCGGGCAGCGTCTATTACGCGGCCCCTGACTGGAAAGTGGTTCCTATTTGCGAGAAGGCTAAAGCCTTCTCGCCGAAGCAGTACAGCGATGCTTTCTGCTGCTTCGCGGACGACTTCAACGGCGACGGGCGACCCGACCTGCTGGTTGTGGACATGCCTGGCAAGCCGGCCTGCTGGTTCGAGAATCCGGGCAAGTCGGGCGGAGCCTGGAAGCGGCATGTGGCCGTCACCGTCTGCAACAACGAGAGCCCGCTGTGGGCCGACGTGGATGGCGATGGCCGTCCGGAGTTGGTCTGCGGCTGGTCGCCCGACGCGAAGAATCCGGATAGCACCCGGCGGCGTATGGTCCACGCATCCCCGGGCAAGGACCCGTGCGCCCCGTGGCCACTCTGCACGTTCTCCGCCGAGAATTCGCCGGGGAGCCGAAAGTATTTCCACGGGCTGGGCGTTGGCGACCTCAATGGCGACGGCGTCAACGACGTGGTCTGCAAGGAGGGATGGTGGCAGAATCCTTCCGACAAGAGCCGGCTGGAGTGGGCCTTTCACAAGGCGCCGCTCGGGGAGGACTGTGCCCACATGGTCGTCGGAGACTTCGACGGCGACGGCGACGCCGACGTGATCAGTTCCAGCGCCCACCGCTTCGGCCTCTGGTGGCACCAGCAGTCGCCCGAGGGCTGGACGACTCGCGCGATCGACAAGAGCTTCTCGCAGTTGCATGCCGTATGCCTGACCGACATCAACGGCGACGGGCTAGCCGACTTCGTGACGGGCAAGCGTTGGTGGGCCCACATGGGGCGCGACCCGGGCTCCGACGGCCCGCAGTTGGTCTGCTGGTACGAACTCGGTCGGACCGCCACCGGGCCGACGTGGACCCGGCATACGATCGACGAGACCAGTGGCGTGGGCACGCAGTTCGAGGTGGCCGACGTGGACGGCGACGGCCTGCTGGACGTGGTCACGTCGAACAAGAAGGGAGTGTATTACTTCCGGCAGGTGCGGAAGTAGCGGCCGAAGAATGGCGCGCCCACATTGGCCTGGCAGGCGTCATCCCCTTCCGGGACAGTTCAGGACCGTTGAATCTTGCTGCCCAACACGAAAGTCATGCCTCCCGCGGGAGTTGAACGTCGCGTCGCGCCATCGTTGCCGTTCTAGGGGACGACAATTTCACACCACACGCTTCGCGCGGTCGAGGGATTCAGCCGCAGCGATCCGGCGTCGATGGCAGCTTCGAGCCGGTTTCCACGTTTTCCGGTCGCCTCGAGCGCGTAGGCCGTTGCCGGCCCGGGGACTTGGATCCAGACATCTGCCTGGATCGGTTCGCACAGGACCGGCGGCCTGCCTTCGGCGGGCAGCATCCATGACATTGCCGACCATGCACGCTGCTCCGGCGTGGGGGGCCAGAAGCCTTGGGCCGTGTTTTCCACCCTGCCGACCGAGGTCAGCAAGAGATGGCGCGACGCGCCGATCGGGGCCCCGTCCAGCGACGTGGCGGTCACCGTGGCGAACTCCGTCCTGCAAGCGATTCGCACGCCGTCCAGATCGATCTTGCCCTCTTTTGCCAAGTAGCCAATGGCCGACTTGGTGCGGGGCGTGTTGATCGTCAACATGCCTTTGCCGTAGTCCAAGGACAATTCGCCGGTGTCGCTGTCCAACCGCCTAGCCGTGGCATCCATGCGATCGTAACCCGGTAATTGTAGCTGGCGGGCAGCTTCGAGAAACTTCGGATAGAGCCAGTGTTCCCACGGTCGTTCGGCCAGCCGTACGACCTTCGTGTCGCCTTCGATCCGCGCATCGGCCGACAGCCCACAAGCCAGCACAACGTCCGCATCTTTGCGGTAGGCGTCTTCGATGAAAGCGTTTCGCACTTTCGAAGTGAAGGTCAAGAAGCGATAGTTCGTGTACTTGGCATTCCGCGTATGAGGACGTGGCGTCAGCGTGTCCTTTGACGAGTGGACGACGTGGACTTCGTTTCGAGCCGGGGCCACGTCGTGACGGTGAAACATAAACGCGGCCGCGGGAAATTCGCCCCACCGGGCCGGGTCCGACTGGCTGCGAAACATCGACAACCCTTGGCTGTCCAAACTGTAGGAGAACAGCAGGAAGATGTCCCAGTCCTGCAGGCAGCAGTAGGCGGCAGCCATCAGCAGTCCTTCGCTTCGGTACTCGTTTGGCCAGGGGAAGTTGAACTCGGCCACCGCCTGCGGTTTGCCGACCACGCTGGTGCGGGCAATCACGGAGAGTGGATTTCGCTCCGTGGGAATATCGACATGAACCAGTGGATCGTTGGCAAACTTGAAAAACGGTTTCGCGCTGCGGTGCGGATGACGCCAGTACTGATTGCGCGACATGAAGTCGTTCATGGAATCGACCTCGGTGTCTACCATCACGAACTGCTGATTCGTGCCCGCCACGGGCACTCGAACTCCTAGCGACTTGAGGTGCGTTCGCATCGTTTCATAGTAGTGCCGCTGGAGTTCGGCAAGGAACCGCAGCATGTCGCCCAGGCGCGGCGGGCCGAGCAACGGCTCCGTCGCCTTGCCCTCGACAGTCGAGCGAATCCGGCCGAGCATCCCGAACGACAAAGCTACGTTCCCCTTTGCCGGATCCTCGTCTGGAAGCAGTGCACTGGTCCGCGCCTTGTCGGTCCACGCCTTGGCCAGTTCTGCCCGGCTGCCGTATCGCGACGCGAGCCAGCGGTTCCAGCGACGTTCGAGTTGGCCGCGATAGTAGGGAAGCGACAGGCCTGAAGTGCTAAAGAAGTAGAAAAGCGAGTTCTCGTTCGTGGTCTCGATCACGGCGACAGCCGGATCATCCACGTAGCGCAAGCCCGTGTAGGGGTTCCGGTGGGTTAGCAGCTTCGTGGCATAGTCCTTTTGCAACTCGATCATCCGTTCGTCAAAGATGGAAGCTCCTTTCATCGAGCCTTGCCAATTATGCGTGAACTCGTCGCCGTGCTTCACGCCGTCGGCCGCGCGGAACCACCGATAGTCGAGCAGGTCGAGGTAGATATAGATGCCCCGTTTCTTCAGTTCCGAAACAAAATAGTCCACTCGGTCCAGGGCCTCGGCATCGAACTGCTGGCTGGTGCCCTCGCGGTAGTCGATCAGCGGGCCCCACCGTCCGTCGAGCGAATGCAGACGCAGCATGTTCACGCCGTACTTGGCAAGCCGCGCGGCGACCACGCGAGCCCGGCCCTTCTCCGGAGCGCAGTCGCGACCGCCTACGTTCGTGCCGAAGAATCGTGCCCGCCCGCCGTCCTCGAAGTAAAAATGACCGTCGGGCCGCACCGCGACGAACCCGTGCTTGCCAGCGGGAGCGTCGAGCAACCCGGTTAAGTTGATGTCGTTCAGGTTGGTATCGTCCAGCGGAAACACGAACGGGAACCACTCGTCCGTGTCGTGAAAGACATACTGGACGGTTGGGATAACGTCGCTCTTTCCCGAGACTTTCAGATCGTCGAACCAGACCGTTCCCTTGCTGCGAGCCAAGTTTAGCGAGACGACCACCGCGTCGGCTTTCGCGGGCGCGACGGCCGACACGGCCAACTTTTGCCAGTCACCCGTGCCCGAGACACGTTCGGTCGCGGTTTCGCTCAACCACTTCGATCCACGTTGCCAGGCAAGGTGCGCATATGCCTGTCCGCTGACGCCCTCGGTCTTGACCCAGACCTCCAGTCTGTATTCGCTTCCAGCTTCGATCGGCCGTTGCGACGCAACCCAACGTCCCGTGGATCGTTTCCAGTCGCGCTGATCGCCGGGGCGGAAGGAATCGCTGATCTTCAGAGCGCGCCGGCCGGTTCGCGAGATGGTGCCATCCCATTCCAGCCGGGCCGGTGAATCGAAGGCACACGGGCGCCAGCCGTCGGGGTAGGTGTCTCGGTCCCCGTCCTCTTCGACCGACGGGTTTTGGACGAAGTTCTCGTGATACGAAATATCTCCCGCCAGCAGGCACAAGGCAAGAAGAGTGTGCGACATCATCGGTGGTAGCCTCCCAATATGTCCTGGGTCATGTTCCCTTCCGGACGATCACGGCGGACCAGCCGGCCGCAATGCGCAACTTCGAGCGGCGTGCCGTTGAGCACAAGTTTCAAAGCGGGCGTGTGACCGGCGACCTTCTGCGTGTCGAGCCGCGCCTTCAGGACCAACACCGCGTCGCATCCTTCGGGCACCGCCGGCGCAGTGAAGCGAATCGTCTCGCTCTGGCCCTGATTGAACTCATGCTCCGCAAAGACCGCAACGCTAGTCGTTGGAATTGCGTCGTCCGCCGCTATTAACGCCGGGGCCACCCGTTCAATCAGACCCCACAACAACACAATCGCGGCAACCGTACCGGCAGCCTGTAGCAGGTCGCGACGCGATATGGCGGCCGTATTCATGATGCAAGTCCTGCGTTTTGATCGATCATGCCGTGAACCGCAGTGAGTACAGGTCAGCGTCCTTCAGCACGACTCTCAGCCGGACGGGCTTGCCGACAAGAGAGCTGACATCCGCGCCGGCCTTCCAACTCACCACGTGCTCGATGCGATCTCCGATGATCTCCGGACAATCACTCATCGCGAAACCGTCGATCGGCTTGCCGGCCGGCGTTTGAAGCTCGACGCGGAGTCCGCCGGCGGCGGAACTCGAGTAGTTGATAGAGAGCCGGCGTCCAGAGAATGTTATCGGTTTGGTAACCAACTCGCCGCCGCGGTACGGGCCGTACACCGAGACGAAGCCGTCCGGACGGAGCGTGTAGCGACGCACGTGAATGGTCGGGTATCCGGAATTGTGCTTCACGTAGATTGACAGTTCCGCGTCGCCCGTTTGGACAATGCCGCGCGCGGCGTAGTTGGCTCGCGAAGTCCAGTTCCGCAGGTCAAGCCCCGGACGGATAAAGGCCTCGAGAAACGTTCGCTTGAAATCGGCTCCACCCCGCGCCGAAGTGAGCAGAATGTCCGTGCAATCGTTGGCATAGTTCCACGTCGTCGGCGTGCCGATCCGGCGGGCCTCTTCGTTGCTGATTACGCGGCGACCGGGCAGGAAGCGAGTCGGCAACCCCAGCGATATCTGGGGAGCGCGAAAGTACGGCGCCATCTGGTTCGTGTAGAGATGTTGCCGCGGCTTGTTGTCAAGCTCCAGGTCGACGGGATCCGTCCAACGGATGAAGTCCTTCGAGGTCGTTTTGGCAATCCAGCGAATGCCCTCGCGGAAGACGCGAAAGTAACAGGCGTATTGCTGCTCACTTTCCGACCAGAACGCGTTGTTCTGCGAATCGAAAGCGCCTTTGGTGATGACAGGTTCCTTCTGCAACTGCTTCCACCGGAGCCCATCCGGCGAAACGAACGCAAGCAGACCGGGAGCCCCGGTTCCGCCGAGCGCCTTGTATCTCTGATCGGCCCGAGCGGCTGGGTTCGTATCGATCAGCGGCGCGAGGTTGTGGCAACCGCGACTGCGGGCCAGGACGACGTTGTTCTCCTTGGTGCCTTGAACCTCAAACAGCCCCAGCTTGGGCTTCGTCCATTTGATGCCGTCGCGGCTTTCGGCGACGCAGGTGACCTCGGTGTCGAAATCATGCCGCGGGGCCGGCATTCCCCGGTAGTAGAACCGGAAAGCGTCGCCGTCCTTGACAACGGTTTCGTAACCGCTGTAAAGTCCCTCCCAGGGCTCGTCGAACTTCAGTACGATTTCTCGGGGCTGCGGCGGATGCAACTCGAGGCGAGCCCCTTGCAGCCGATCAATCAAGTAATGGTCGACGAACAGTTCACGCCGCGAGCCGATGTCGACGGCGGTCCGTTCACCTTCTTCAGCACCCCTCACCAGCGAAGGGGCAATCGCTGAGCCAGCCGCCGCGAGGCCAAAGGCACCCACGGCTCCGAGCCAGTCGCGTCGCGATAGTTCATTTTGATTCATGGTAGGGCTCCTTCTCCATTGGCTGACGGGTTGCTCGTGCGTCGCCATATTACTATACCGCCGCGGAACATGGCTAAGCAAGCGTGTCCAAACGCGCACAAGGTCCATCACTTGAATCGTGGATATGTTCAGCATGACGCTGACAAGCTCGCTACGGCGATTCGCAAGGAGTACAAATGTGGAAACGACGTACTTGTGATCGACGCGATCTCTGACAGCGACTTGGCTACGGTGGCCGAGGTAACCGTTCACGCTCCGCTGGGGACTGGTCCATTGTTCGGCCGATTGATTGTCCATTCCGCTGGACCTGCAAGCCGAAAACATGGACCTGTCCCCTTTCGTTACGCGAAGGGGACAGTCCCGAATGGCACTGTCGAGTTCGTGAAAATGACTTATTTTGCCGAACTCTGGGTAAATTAACTACGACCTGATAGAGCAAGTACACTTGCCTGTGATGTGCATCTTGCCTATTCGGTATCCACGACAGTGCCATTCGGGACAGTCCCCCCGTGAACGGTTACTGCCCGAGGTTTCAATGTCGTTGTTTCCGCAGGTGCTGTTGGTCGGCTTGTGGGAGGCGTCTTCGATGGACTACCCGCTGCAACCAAAGCTGGCGGCTTCGGTAATGACGCGGCTCTCGTGGAAATCGTGAATGATCTGTCCCGGGACCACGGCGTACGGTTAAGACATTCCGCCGAACCATGACAGCCTGCCACCAACAGACCGTCGTGGGCACGGTCCGCGAATGGTTGACACCAACAGTTCATGTGGCTACGCTATTTGGGTGTCAAGCATGCAGTTCCGTGCACAGGGCCGCAGGGCCGCCAACCAATGGGTGCTTCCGCACCAATCCAGTAAATCCGCTCCCGTTGGTCGCTGCGCCACGGAAGGGGACAGGTCCATGTTTTCGGCTTGCAATTCCAGCGGAATGGACAACCAATCGGCCGAAAAATGAACCAGTCCCCAGCGGAGCGTGAACGGTTACTAACGATCTTTGAAGCTAGTGCAGTACTACCCGCGCGACACTAAGTGCCTGTCCCAGAACCCTCGCGGATGCTGCCAATGCCAGCGATTCAGCGGGTTCCACGGGAGTTCTGGGATAGGCACTAAGCGCGGAACCTACACTGGGGAGCCACCGAAAGTCGCTGGGCCACTACGCCCACCAAGTGTTCGAGTCGAGCATTGCATCTTAATGGAGCGGCGCCGTTTCTTATGTTTTTCCACCGCAGATACTCACAAGAGGGATCCGATGAGTCGATACTCGCAGCATTTGACTGCCATTCTGTTATGCACAATTGTCGGCGTCGCGAGCAACACCTGTCTGGCCGAGGGCGATTCCAACAGCGACGAACCCCCGGTTGGCTACCACATCCAGCGGACCATGTCGCTGCTGGCCGGTGCCACGCCAGAACATCGGACACCGGTGAAGATTCTGCTCTACGGCCAGTCCATCGTGCGGCAAGACTACATCCGAAAGCTACTCGTGCCGGAGCTGGCACGCCGATACCCGAACGCGGAAGTAACCATCGAGAATCGAGCCATTGGGGGTTACACGGCGCCGGCGCTGCGGCATACGGCCGTTCACGATCTGTATCCCTTCTACCCGGACTTGGTCATTTTCCATGTCTATGGCGGCGAGCGGGGGGAGTTTGAGGGCATCCTGCGCAGTATTCGAGAAAAGACCACCGCCGAGATTCTCACCTGGCCGCACCACGTCGACCGCGGAGGACCAAAACGCACGCCAGCGATTGAAGCCGGTTCCGAGTTGCGGCGTAAACTTGCCCGCAAGTACGATTGCGAACTGGTCGAGCTGCGCCAGGCCTGGAAGAAGTATCTCAAAGAAAACCAGTTGCAGGCGAGCGATCTGTTGGTCGACACTGTTCACCTGAATCGACGTGGTGGCGCGCTGATGGCCCGACTCGTGTCGGATCATTTCGTCAAGCCGAAGAATCCTCCCAAGTCCTGGGCTCCGATGGTGCAATCGTTCGACGCCGAGGCCGTGAGCGACGACAAGGCAGGGCACCTTGCCTTTTCCGGCAAGCCCTGGCGTCGCGACGGAAATGCCCTGATCGGTGAGTTACCCGCGAACGCATTGACGCTTCGCTTCCACGGCAACCGCGTCCTGGTCACCGCTCACCGCATGCCCGGCAAGCTGGGGACGGCACGGATCCTAGTCGACGGCAAGCCCGTATCGTCGCATCCGCGGTGCTATGCCGCCACGCTACCAACCCCGACGCCGATAGACTATCGCCCGGCGCTCAAACTGGTGGAACTCGGCGACGCTCCCAAGGTGGAAGAGTGGACGCTTGCGGCTCACATCGACAGTGACGACGGACGGAAGTTCCACTTCACGGTAGTCGGATCCGTAACCGGCAGCGATGGCCAGGGCGACCATACGAAACCCTTTGTTTCCAGGTCGGGGCGGCTGCACATCGAGCCGGGGATGTTCAGCTTCGCCGAAGCGGTTAGGATACGGAAGAAACCGTTGCCCGAGAAGTTCGACATCCACTGGAAAGTCTGCTTGATGGGCGTTGATGTGTGGAAGCCGGAGATCCGCGAAGACCCCGCCGCGGTCGACCAGACCACGTTGGTGCAAGGGGTGACCAACGAACCGCACCTGCTCACGATTATCCCCAACGGCGACGGCCCCGTGCCGGTAGCCTCGCTTACCGTGTATCGTCCGCCGATGAGTGAGATGACAAGTGATGTGGAGAAATAGGCAACTGACATGCAGATGCGAATGAGAGCCAATTGGAGCCGCCAACGATTTCGACTCCCATCCACAAAAGATCCCGGAATCCTTGGAAACTCAACCTAGACAACCACTCTTGTGGTGGACATGAAGCAGAATCGCGTTCTGATGGATTCTGTATGAACAACCCGCTAAACTGAGATCCAACCGGACTCGCGGCAGGGGTCCGGCGTATCGGAGTCTTCCGCCGGACTGCGCGCGATTGCGTGTCACCGCGATGTACCACCTACTCGACTTCGGCGAGTCCCGGACAGTCACAAGAGGCACAGGGCGGCAGGGCCGCCAACCAATGGGTGCTTCCGCACCAATCCAATGAACCCGCTCCCGTTGGTCGCTGAACTTTGTCAAAAAGTTAACGATCTTTGAAGTTAGTAGTACAGGGCGGCAGGGCCGCCAACCAATGGGTGCTTCCGCACCAATCCAATGAACTCGCTCCCGTTGGTCGCTGAACTTTGTCAAAAACTTAACGATCTTTGAAGTTAGTAGTACAGGGCGGCAGGGCCGCCAACCAATGGGTGCTTCCGCACCAATCCAATGAACCCGCTCCCGTTGGTCGCTGAACTTTGTCAAAAACTTAACGATCTTTGAAGTCAGTAATACCGTGATGAGACTTGGACATCTCCTGTGGGGTTCGCTAGCGTCGATCGGCTTGGTGGCAGCCACCTGCGGCAACGCCAAACCCCAGTCGATCGTGATCACGGATTACGAGGTCGACAAAAGAGACGTTCATCCGGGAGAGACGCTGACCGTGAGGATCATGGCCCGCGGCGGGGCCAACTACTGCATCCGGCACAACGGCGTTCGGCGAGAAGAGGTTCTAGCCGGATGGCGGTTCCATTCGCCGAACCATGCGTTCCTTCCGGCCTCGGATTTTCCGACGCAGGGTCCCTACAAGAACCCACAAGTCTGCCACAAAGACAACGGGCGCTGCGACCAAGACAAGCGCCAAGGCGTATTTGCCCTTGGCATCGACACGACTGGTTGGGCCGAAGGAACGTACTCGTTTAGCGCTATGGCAACCAATCGACCGGCACTGGGGCGTTTCCGCGGCGACTCGAGGGACTTCACCGTCACGGTGTCCAAGGCACTGAGTGGGAGTGACCCTGCCAAGGACAAGCTGCCGTTTCAGATCTTCGTAAACGACCGTGCGACCAGCAAGAATGAGGGTCCCTGGCCGATTTATCCCGGTGTGCCTAATCGCCTGACGGTCAAAGCCGATGCCGCGCACCTGGGCAAGACCGGCTGCCGCATCAACCTGTTCCGCACGCAACCGGACGGACGCACGAGCCACGAGTCGGCCAGATTGTTGCCCCAAAGCCCGGAAGTGACCATGCACCTCGGCCTGTTCGCCGTGCCGGCCCAATACGATTATGAAGCAGGCGCACTTTTCCGGCGGGGCTGCCGATTGCGGATCGAGATCACCGACCAGGATACGAACGGTCCGCTGGCAGAGATTCACCTCTATCAGGGTGTCGACGCCGCCCATGGCACTGAGGTCCTCCGAGCCGGCCGGGTCAGCCGGGTGGCGCACTACGGCGGACCGCGCGGCCTTTCGGTCCACGCCATGGACCCGCCCATCCTGCTCCGCCTGGCCGATGGAGTGCTTGTCGATCCCAACGATGTCCGCGTGAGCTACCGGCTTCGCGCCCGGCAGGAGCGGCTCCGGTCGGAGCGAAGCCTGCTTCGTGTGCCCGCCGTGCTCCGCGTGACGCGCGTGGCGGAGGGAACCGTCGTGTTGGAGAAGCCCGTCGAGGTGCTGCCGGCCGAAGCCGAAGAGAAGCTTGACGTGGCCTCTTGGCCCGAAGGCCGCTACTGCATCGAAATCGTTCCGCAAGTGAAGGGTACCACTGATCGGCAGGGTCCCGTGGTTGAATATCGGCGGTTTGCATTGGAGCCCGGGGGCGTGTTGTTATCGCCGTTGGCCTCGTGGAGATTAGAGCGCGACGCCTCGCGCGATGAACTGGTTGTCCGCGACTTCCGCCAAGCCGTCCAGCGGTGGTCGCCCGAGCAACTCGACGGCCGGCACTGGCGGTACCGCGACGCCGAGGCCGGCAGCGTCAGCCTGGTGTGCATCTCGGGCGACTGGCGGGCGGCGCCGATCGTGCTGCGGCCCGGGCTTCGCGGGCATTACGCCGTTTTCGCCGAGACCGAGGATGGAGCGTGCTATCTACGGATTGGCAAAGACGACGTCACCCGCGGCGTGCGCGAGGGGCCTGTGTTCGTGCGTGCCCTGGACATGACCGACAACGAAGTGGCGGTCGCGCCGAGTGTTGTGCCCCAGTCGGGCATCCGCCAGCTACGGTTCGTTCCCGTTACGGGAGAGTCGGTTCAACGAGTTGTCGAGGCGACGTCCCATCCGCCCACGCCGTTGCGGGGCGTGGCCGATTGGTGCGACATTTTCGCGCCCCCGCCGGTCCATCATAGCGCTGGCGGGCGGCTGGCCGAGGACCAGTTCAACATGCTGCTACGAGGCCACGCCGAGCTGGGGATGCGGAGCATTGCCTGGTCGATCGGACGGAGTTGGGTGGAATACCATAGCCAATTGCCCGGCACCACGCGGTTCCCTTGCGTACCCTTGGCAACCATCGACGAAGACTACCGGCATTCCTACGCCGGCCGCGCCCACATGATAAATCAGTACCGGCCGCTGGCAGGCGTGCTTGATGGCCGCGGGAAGTACGGTCTGGAGATCTATCCCTGGCTGGCCATGCAGCGGCACTACGGCGCGAAGGCTTACGGTGGGATATTCGCTTCCCAGTGGTTCAAGTCGCATCCTGAGTGGCGCCGCTGGAATAAAAACGCCTCGTCCGGATCGGGCAGCACGGTGTGCTACTTCTTTGAAGACGTCCGCAAGGAGCGTGTGGATATCCTTGCGGAAGTGGCCGAGCGCGTGCCCGACGGACTGGTGATCGGTTGCTGCCGGCAGGTGCCCATGCTGCTGTACCATCCGGAGATGGTGGCCACCTACAAACGGAAGACCGGGGTCGACCCGTTGCGGATCGACGCTCACGATCGGCACCAGTACGAGGCCTGGATCCGCTGGAGAGCTGATTTCTTCACTGCAACCCTACGCGAGTTGAGCGAACGCTTGAGGCTCATCCGTGCTAGGACCGGGCGACCCATTCCCGTCATCGTAAGGGTACCGTCGAAAGGGCTATTCACCAACATGGCGCAAGGATTGGACATCGAGACCTGGTGCCGCGAAGGTCTAGTCGATCAGATTCAGTTGGTCCCTCTGGAGGATTGCGAGGGTCGCGGCGGCTCACACGAAGTGTTACCCTACCTGGAGTTGTGCCGCCGTCACGATGTCGTCGTGTGGGGCGGAATCAACGGCAACACATTCTCCAACTATACGGCTATCATGAAGCGGGCGCTCGGATTGCTGGAGGCCGGTGTTCACGGGATAGAGTTGTATGAATCGAACAACTTCTGCGTGATCACCCCGCAACGCTGGATCATCCCGCTTCTGGTGGACAAGCAGCGGCTTCGCCGCTTCCTGGATACCTCCAACGTCGAAGCGTGCTATCCTGTCTGGGCCCGCAACGCCGCCGCCGGCTTCGACAACCACTCCTTCGGCGGCCGCTGGTCGGTTTACGGCACGGGAGCGAATTCTCTGTAGGATGCGCGAGTTCCATTTTCATGCGAGTGCTCGTACATTTCGAGTACCGACCTGTTTGAGAAGCGGATTGTCCCGAGGGACGTGCAGTTACGGAGGCTATGCTTGCGCGACAGTGGCATGAACGGGCACCAGCGGTGACCCATCCGCGCAGTTGTCATGCTTCCACAACGAGCCGATCAAGCCGCAACCGCGAACTCTGCCTGGCGATTGAATCCCCATAGCAAACTCCCCCCGGCGGTTTAGTCGAAACGTGGATCTTCTTAGCCGGTTCTACCTTGGGAAGCCGCTTCGCAGCTTCCGACATCGCAAGGACCGTCTCGGAGAACACATCGAGCCCTACCCGCCAGTGTGCTTTCCCACTGCCAGCTCGATCACCGCGTGGTAGATCAAGCCGTAGTCGCGCCGATCTCCCAAGTATCTCAGCATCGTCGCCATCGATGGCCTCGCGCGAACCGTCACGGTTTCGCGCTTTAGCTCCGTCTCTTCTAGCGTTTTCGGGTCCACGCCCATCTCGATCAGCTCGATCTGGATCGGCCTGGCCAGGTCCACTCCCATTCGGGGGTGCAGCCATAGGGCGAAACGACGCACGTTGGTAGCGTACACGCGGAAGCGATTGCCACCCAGATTCTCGGCGTCAACGGCGCCGGCCCGCATGAGCGTCGTGCGGTGCGGGCCGTCTACCGGGATGCCGTCGGGGCCGTGCTCCAGGACGCAGGCCCAGAAGTTGTAGGGCTGGCGAGGATACCGCTTTGCGTTCTCTTCCGAGGTGCCCCTGTAGGCCGATTCTCTCGACCTCCGGTCGAGAACGTAAGGCGATACGGCGCACACCCGACGCGTATAGGGATTCCGCCGCGTCCGGTTGATCAACTCGTGCAACGCCTCGATCTGCGGCGTGGCAGCCGCATCGCGCGGGTGTCCACTGGGATACTCTGCGTTGATGATCACGAGTGCCCGTTGGTCCCGGCACCTCATCCTCTGCAGAATGTGGATTCCGGCAACGCCCCGGGGGTCGTATATCCCAGTTGCCAGGTAAAGAAGCGTTCCCTGAAGCTTCGGCCAGTAGCCGGTGGGAACGCCCGCCGCCATCGGCGCGATGATGGCGAACCTGTCCGCATGGCGGAACGCCTGGTGCCAGGCGCCGTAGCCGCCCATCGACCCTCCGGCCAGGTAGATCCGGTCCGGGTCGATGGCATAGCGAGTGGAATACTCTTCGATGATCGACTCGAAAAGGATCTCGCTTTCGGGAAAGGTCCATTTGCTGATCGGGATCCGCGGCGTGCCGGAACAAACGGCGATGTGGCCTCCCCCGCGCAACAATTCACCCACGGCCCCGCGACTCGTGGGAAAACCGGCGCCGTGGTTCACCGAGTCGATGCCGGCTCCGCCGTGGAGATAGATCACCATTCCCAAGGGCCGCTTGGGGTCGTAGTCTTTGGGCACGTAGACCCAGTTGAGATACTCCTCCGCCGGCCCCGGCTTGTAGTAGAGCGTGCGACCGTCGGGCCATTTCGCCGCGATCCCGTCCGGTCCCTTCACGCGGAATAGCAGCGCTGTGGCGCGCACCCCGGCATCCTTGTGGATCAACTGTGGGATCGGGCCTTCGGGGTGCGGGTGCTCCCGGCTCCAGAGGATCTTGCCGTCGGCCGCGACCCCGAGCAGTTTCCCATCCTTGACTTCCAGTCGCGCCCCCTCCGGCAATGGACCGGGCAGACGCGGCTCCAGACGCCGCATCCGCGCACGAATTCGTGGCACCGTGTACCGGTCCGCGCTGAGATGGCCAGTGGGCGAGTCCGGCGGCGGTACCGGCCGCAGCGCCCGGGCAATCTCGTCCAACCGCTCGCTCCACGCTTCAACCTTTTTTAAGATCACTTCGCGCCGCGCGACGTCTTCCTCGTCCATGTAGGCCCGGGCCAATTCGACCGCCTCTTCGTAACTCCTGGGCCTTTCGTCGGCTCGCGCAACGTTTGGTCCCGGGGCCAACAGGCCCGCCGCCACGACCGCGAGCAGCCCTTTCCATTCGCGTATTAACGTCATGATGCGACTCCTACTCGACGGCTCGCAGGAAGCCATCCGACCCACCGAGGTAAACGATTCCGTCCCCGCCGGGCACCGGCGAGGCCGTGATCCATGGTTTCCTGTCAAAGATCAACTCACCCAACTTCTCACCGCTGGTCAAGGCATAAGCAGACAGCCGGCCGTCCAGCGTGCCCACGTAGACCTTGCCGTCCGAAGCGATAAGCGGCGAAGAATAGCGTGCGTTGGCGTCGGCCTGCCAATCCAAGACGGGCCGTCCGTCGGCGATGCGCACCGCGCGGAGCATCCCCTCGAATGTGGACACGAGAACGCGCCCGTCCGCGCCGATCGCCGGTGCCGAAGTGACCCGGTCTTTCAAGTCGATGGCCCACCGGACCGCGCCCTCCGGCGAGGCCGCATAAAGGTGACCGTCCCAGGATCCGAAGTAGATAGTACCGTCCGGCCCGACGGCGGGCGCCTCGGGAATGTGGCCGGCGGTGGTGAAGTGCCGAATCACGCTGCCCTGAGCGTCCCTTTCCGGAAGTCGGACCTTGCCTTTTTTCCGCCGTCCCGCGCTCCACCGGAGTTCGCCCGTCTGGAGGTCCAGCGCATGAAGTTTACCGTCCGATCCTCCAATGTAGACTGTTGTTCCCTCATGATTCAACGCGACCGACGAGCTCACGTAGTAGGGGCCCTCTCGGCGCCATTTCACCGCGGCCTGGTTGTTGACGTCGAGGGCCCAGACGCCCTCGCGCCATCCCGTCACGAACACTCCGTCGACCAGCAGCACAGACGAGCGAGTCTCCTCGCCCTTGGCTACCCACTTCAGCCGCTTTTCGGCCTGGGGCCGGGTATCCACGGCCAGAATGCACGCCAGGTGGCCGCCCAGGGCCTGGTAGAGCGTGCCGTCCGGGGCCAACACGCCGGACTGGGGCGTGTAGCCCTCCGACGATTTGCCCGGCTTCCGCGCGTGTCCGCTCCGTGCCAGGTCGTGGCTCCAGAGTCTTTCGCCGCTCGACCCGACCGCGCTAAGCGTGTTGCCGGCGAGCACATAGAGCGTGCCGTCACGGTCCACGATGGGGGCGGCCACAATCACGGACCCCAGGTTCACCTCCCATTTCACGCGCATCGCGGCCGGCCCCTTGAAGCGGCTTTGTCCCGTGCGCTGCACGTCCCCGCGATACATCGGCCAGACGGCGCGTCGGACTTCTTCGGCGATGCTCGCTGCCGCCGCCGTCAGGAAAATCGCCACGAACAAGACTCCGCCTGCCGCAACACGGGCAATGTTCATCGGCCGTTCCACCCAAGGAGAATTCGTGACGGTAGGATTCATCATTCCACGCAGCCGAGTCTACGCGGGCGGAACTCGTGAATCAAGCCTGGGCCCCAACAGGCGTCCTTGACCACGTCGTCGCTTGGGGGCTGGTCACGGACGACTTGGCGGGGTGCTTGGCCGGCTGCGGCGAGCCGCCTCCATCGGCTCCGGCTTCCCCAGCAGGGAAACACTCGGGGCCTGGAAACAACGGAAATTGCGAATCTTGGCCGAGAAATCCGCCCAGGTGATGGAAACCGATGGTGGGCGAGGTTACACTGATCATCATGGTAAGCTCGGATCGTCTTCCGGTTCACCGTCAATAGGAAATGTCGGTCTTCGACTCCGCGAAATCGGGATCGATCGAAGTGGCAGGTGGAAGTCAGGGCCAAGGAGGAGCGTCACGACGACACTGCTAGGCAAGCCGGCAGTGGCGCCCGGCGGTGCGGGCTGGCAGGCTGAATCGCTTGGAGATTGACTACTGGAGGGTGCCCGTGGGAAGCATCTCGCGACGGTCCTTTGTTTGTGGCTCGTTGGCTGCGGCTGCTCGGACAGGTTGGCCTTGGCGGGCGGCGGGGGGTGCGGCGATACCAGCGCTGGAGGTGCTTGGGAAGGTGCGGCCGAGGCCTTCGGCGGAGATTTCCGCTTCGCCGTTAGGGGTCGGCTTCGAGACGCTGGACCGGAAGATGTTCGATCCAGAGCCGGTCTATCCTTTCTTGGCCAAACTGGGCGCCAAATGGGCCCGGGTGCAGACGGGCTGGTGCCGGTGCGAGCCGGTCAAGGGGCGATACGACTTCGGCTGGCTTGACGCGATAGTCGACCGCCTGCGGACGATGGGCATCCAGCCTTGGTTCAACCTCGGCTACGGCAACCGGTTGTACACGCCGGAAGCCACGAACCAATTCGCCGTGGGTTGGATGCCGCTTTGGAAGGAGGAGGCACGGCAGGCGTGGCTCCGCTTCGTGCAGGCGTTGGCCGAGCACTTCCGCGACCGTGTTAAGCACTGGGAGATCTGGAACGAGCCGAATCATCCGAACTTCTGGAAGCCACACGAGGCAAACCCGGCCGAGTACGTCAAGTTCGTACGGATGACGGCCCCGGTGATTCGCCGGGCAGTGGCGGGTGCAAAGATCGTCGGGCCGGCCGTGTGGAGCCCGCCGTACTTCAAGGCGTGCTTCGAGCTGGGGCTTGGCGAACTGGTCGACAAAGTTTCGTACCACTGGTACCGGGCGTCGCCGGAGGACCGGTACGAGACGTCGATCGCCGCTTGCCGGGAAGTTCTTGCCCGACACAATCTGACGCTGCCTCTGTGGCAGGGCGAGAGTGGCTGCCCTTCGCAGTCGGCCGGCGCGGGGGCCTTGGCCAAATACCCGTGGACCGAAGCCCTGCAAGCCCGGTGGGTCGTGCGGCGGACGCTGAGCGACTTGCGGCTGCGAGTGGAACTCAGCTCGTACTTTCACGCAGTCGATATGCTCTACCCCAATCCGGACGGGACTCCCGACGGCCGGCTGAATTCGAAGGGGCTGGTGCGGCGGAGCAACTACACCCCGAAGCCTTCCTATTTTGCCTACCAATGTCTGTGTGCGTTGTTCGATGCTGAGACGCGATGGGCCGACCGGCCGCTGGAAATTTCGGCCGTTGGCCAGCAGCCGTTGGACCGATCGGCCTTGCTGAAGGTTGCCTTCGTCCGCCAGCGCAGGCCGCTGTACGCCTATTGGCTTCCGACCGATCCGCGCAAGCCGCTGAAGACGAGGACCGTCGACCTGGCGATTCCCGATGCGCCGGGCGCCGCAATCGATACGCCCGTTCTGATCGACCCGCTGACGGCCACGGTCCACCGGCTGCCGTGGGCGAGGCGATCGGGCCGCCGCTGGCAGATCGCGGCGGTCCCGTTGAGCGATTGTCCGTTGATCGTCACGGACCGATCGACGGTGAAGGATTCGTGAACCGTGTGCCCATCCGCTGCGCTGATCCGGCGAGGAGATATTGTCGAGAGTTGACGGGCACACTTCTCGGCAACCGGGTTCGGCCGAAATTCTGTCGCTTCAGAGCAGTGAATGCCCGGTTCCGTACGAGCTTTCAGGTTGACTCGGTATTGTTGACCCAACCGGCTTGGGTTCAGCCGGCCGCACCGAGCTTGCGCCGATGCTCGTAGACCTTGGCGATCGCGCTTGCGATGTCGTCCATGTCCTGGCGGGTACCGAGGAGCATGCCTTGGTGCAATCCTACGGTTTCGCCGATAAGCTGGTCGCAACGAGGACATTCGTTCGCCGCGCGATAGCCTGAAAGCTTATCCTGAGAAAACATCCTCTGGAAACCCCTGGACCGGAAAGCGTCGTCCAGGCAGCCTTCTCTGTTCATGGGCGTGCCGCTGAGAACGCCCAGGCCGCTGCTGAGGGAAATACCCTCGGCGCGCACCGCGGCGATGAACTTGGGGCGCGATAGGCCGTCGAACTGTTCTTTCTTGTATCGGAATCCGTAGAAGTAGAAGCCTTTCCGACTGACTTCCTCGTAGTCCGGGCGGGGAACAATACCGGGTATGCGTTGGAACTTCTCGGTGAGATACGCCGCGTTCTCGCTCCGTTGCTTGCACTGCGACTCGAATAAGT
>Ga0255448_1003_pt1 | contig 20489 bp, 20 predicted proteins | sample ANMaggSSYBR02J12_FD_182657 | JGI IMG/M metagenome (GOLD analysis project Ga0255448, IMG submission 182657) | Sediment cell enrichment communities from methane seep in Santa Monica Basin, California, United Staets - ANME aggregate JGI... | ecosystem: Environmental > Aquatic > Marine > Cold seeps >...
CATGCCCACGCAAGCGTGGGCATGGCACCCGAAATTCTAGGTTTGACAAACCGCTAGCTTCCGCCGGGGGGGCGATAAGAAGATGACTTGCCCTGCGGATGCTGCGCCTGGTAGGATGGATAGCCTGGTGAAACTGGCCAGCCCCTGAATAAATCACAACCAAGGATGAATGATATGGCTGCCGCCCCGGAGCGCAAGCCCTCCACACGAACGGGTGGGTACAAAGACAAGTTCTGGATACCGCGTTTTTGGGACGGCATGAACGTATCTGCCTGGTGCCGCGTGCTATCCGGTCACTGGTTCGCGATCCACCCCCGCCGGATCGGGATGGCGCTGATCGTCACCAGTCTAAGCATCTTCAACAGCGTGATGGGGTTCGTCCAGAAGATACGCTACGGACGCCGAATCGACGAGACGGAGATACGCGAGCATCCGATCTTCATCATCGGGCACTGGCGGTCGGGTACCACGATGCTTCACGAGTATCTGGTTCTCGACACCCGGCACTCGTATGCCGACACCTACGCCTGCTTCGCGGCAAATCATTTTGTCCTCACGGGCGGCGTGATGCCTCGGATGCTTCGCTTCTTGATGCCCTCACGGCGTCCGATGGACAACATGGCGGCCGGCTGGGAGCGGCCGCAGGAGGACGAGTTCGCCTTGTGCAACATGGGCGTACCTTCGCCCTACCTGACGATCGCCTTCCCCAATCGGCCGGCACGGGATGACGAGTACCTCACACTCGAAGACCTGGCGCCGCGGGCGGTGGAACGTTGGAAGCGTGCGTTCCTCTGGTTCCTGAAGTGCGTAACGCTGAAGAACCCGAAGCGGATAGTGCTAAAGTCGCCCGCCCATACTTGCCGCATCGCCACACTCTTGGAATTGTTTCCGGACGCTCGCTTCGTGCATATCGTACGCGACCCTTACGTCATCTTTCCTTCGACGATCACTCTCTGGAGCCGGCTGTACCGCAATGAGGGCCTGCAGGTCCCCAATTGCCGCAACCTGGAAGAGCACGTCTTCGAGACTTTTGAGCGGATGTACGAAACGTTCGAGCGTCAGCGACCGCTGCTAAACTCCGACCGGTTCTGCGAGGTCCGTTACGAGGATCTGGTCGAGGATCCGGTGGGTGAGATGCGGAGGGTCTACGAGACATTGGACCTGGGAGAGTTCGACAACGTTCGACCGGCGCTGGAAGAGCATCTGGCCGGCCTGAAGGGATATCGAACCAACCGCTACGAGATCGCACCCGAGACCCGAGACGAAATCTCCCGTCGCTGGGCACCGTACATCGAGAAGTACGGTTATGGGGAGGGGGAAGGTTGAAGGATGAAGGCGGAAGGAGGAAGGGGGCCGCTTGCGGGTTCGCGATCGTGCCGACGACATCAGCAGTCGGCCACCCGCTTCTCCCAATCCCGTCCCTCACGCCGCGCGGTTCGGCAAATCGGGCATCTGTCGGCCCTTGAGTTGGTAGACGTAGGCCAGCAGTTCGGCAACGGCGGCGAACTTGTCTTGCGGGACGGGTCGGTTGACCTCGACCTCGCGATAGAGCGCTTGGGCCAAGGGCTTCTTTTCGATCACTGGAATATCGTTTTCCAAGGCCAGTTCCCTGATCCGCTTGGCAATTAGCCCCGCCCCCTTGGCCACCACGATGGGCACGGCCATCGTCAGTGGTTCGTACTGGATGGCAATCGCCAGTTCGGTCGGGTTGGTTACCACCACGTCGGCCTTGGGTACCGCGTCGGAAAGCCGGTTCATTGCCAGTTGACGTTGAACCATCCGGCGTCGGGCGGCGATCTCCGGGTTGCCTTCGAGGTTCTTCATCTCTTCGCGAACCTCTTGCGGCGTCATCTTCAGGTCCTGCTCGTGCTTCCAGCGCTGGAAGACATAATCGAGAATCGCCAGCACGACCAGCGCGGCGCCGATCTTCAACGAGGTCCAGAAGAGCACTTGCAGCAGGAATACGGCGATCTCCCTAGGCTCCAGCCCACTGAGGCCAAGGATCATCTCACGCTGCCCATACAGGCTAACGAACGCAACCACGGCGATAACCAGTATCTTGAACAGTCCGAACGTCAGACGCATCAGGCTGGAAATGGAAAAGAGTCGCTGCAAGCCCTTTAGCGGATTCAGCCGCGAGATGTCCGGTGCCAACTTGTCGGGCACGAAGAGGAACCCGACCTGCGCCACGTTCACGGCGACCGCGATCAGCATTAGTAACCCCAGGATGGGCAACAGGCACTTACCCAACTCCCAGAGCGTTTCATTGAGCAGCGCGACGGCGGATTCCTGATCGATCTCGAGCCAGGCGCTGCCCCCAAGTAGTTTCTGACAGAGCCCATCGAGAAACTGAAAGAACCCACCCAAGAGCATCATCAACGCCAAAAGCCCCAGCACCAGAAGCACGGCCGAGCCCAGGTCCTGGCTCTTGGCGACCTGTCCCTCTTTGCGGGCCTGTTGCCTGCGATGAGGAGTAGCGTCCTGCGACTTGTCGCCGTTTTGCTCGGGCATTTGTAGGGGTTAGGGACAGGAGTTAGGGATAACGCTCTGTAGGATGGGCCTCCGAGCCCGTCGTACTTCATACTGGACTTTTGCAATCTGCATATCTGATCTCCCCTCTCCCTTTGGGAGAGGGGCCGGAGGCGAGGGTTTAGCGGAGACACGCAAGCAAGGCAAAGCATTCCTCCGCCAATCGCCCTCACCCTAGCCCTCTCCCAGAGGAAGAGGGGACGAGATTGCAAAAGTCCAGTTCATACTATCAACTACCCACTATCAACCACGGATTCGAGTATCACTTGTATGGCGGGGCCGACTTCGTCTTGGAATATCCAAGCGACGGCGCCCACGACCAGGGATAGCACGCCGAAGGTCAACATCGAGTTCATGCCGAACCCGACTGCCAGGATGTTCATTTGCGGCATGGTTCGGCCGATTAGCCCCATTATCAACGTCGACAATAACAGTGCCGTGACCACCGGCGCGGCCGCGCGGATTCCCAGCACGAAACTCTGCTGCAAGAGCAAGACAAACGCTTCGTGGATTGAGACGGAGAAGGTGCCGCTGCCCGGCGGAATCGTCTGGAACGTATCCAGTAGCGCTGCCAGCACCATTCGGTGCCCACCGATCGTGACGAATACGGCCAGCGTCACGTAGAACAGCAGCCGAGAGAACATGGGCACGCTCTCGCCCACGGAGGGATCGAAGACATCGGCCAGCATCAGGCCGCTTATACGGCCGATCATTTGCCCCGCCAGGTGGATGCCGGAAAACAGCACCACGATACCCAACCCCAGGCTCAACCCGATCAGCAGTTCACTGCCGATGAAGACCAGATAGTTCAACAACGTGCCCGGATACGCGATACCCACGTGCCATTGGGTAGGCGTGATCAGCAGCGCCATCGCGAAGGCGAACAGCGCCCGGACTTGCATGGGAACGTCGTTCGAGCCGTAGACGGGCGCGGTCATCGTCAGCCCGCTCACCCTGGTAAGCACCAAGGTGAACAGCAGGAACTTTTCCAGCTCGAACTGAGTCAACCAATCCATTGGGGAGATTCTCGACTACATCCGCATGGGGATCTGTTCGATCAGGTCGGTGGAGTACTGGACCATTCGGGCGATCAGCCAAGGCAGGGTGAAGCTTAGTGCCAGGATCATGGCAACGATCTTGGGGACGAAGGCCACGGTCTGCTCCTGAACTTGTGTAACCGCCTGAAGCAACCCAATCGCCAACCCGACCACCATGCCGGACAGCAGAACCGGCGAGGCCATCAGCAAGGTGATTACAATCGCCTCGCGTCCCAGATCAATGGCTGTTTGAGGAGACATGTATTAATTGATAGCTGATAGTTGATAGTTGACGTTGCGAAGCCGCAGGCGCTCCCCCAATCCCCAATCCCTAATCCTCCTTCCCCCGTCACGTAAAGGGCTGGAAGCTTTCGATCAACATGCCGACGATCAGGTGCCAGCCGTCCAACAATACGAACAATAGAAGCTTGAAGGGTAACGAGATCAGCACGGGCGGTAACATCAACATGCCCATCGAAACCATCACGCTGGCGATCACCATGTCGACGATCAAGAACGGCAGGTATATCTGGAACCCGATCAGGAAGGCCGTTTTCAACTCGCTCAGCATGAAGGCGGGCAACAGTATGGGCAGCGGCACGTCGTCATAGCTTTCCGGGATGGGCTGGCCGGGAGCGGCGTCCATGAACAGCCAGATATCGTCGCTGTTGCCCGTCCGCTCGATTTGCATCGACATGAATTGCCTGATCGGCCTTACGCCCGCCGTCCACGCCTCGGTCAAATCGATCTGCCGGTTCGTATAGGGCACGACAGCGTCGTCGTACACCTGATGCCAAACCGGCGACATGATGAATAGCGAGATGAACAGCGAAAGCGTCGTAATCACCTGGCTGGGTGGCAGTTGCTGCGTACCGATGGCCTGACGCAGGAGCCCCAGCACCACGACGATCCGAACGAAGCAAGTGGTCATCAGCAGGATAGCCGGTGCCAGGCTGAGGACCGTCAGAAGCAACATCACCTGGATGGTCGACGCAAGTCCCTCGGGGCTCGCCCAGGATTGCGGACCGCCCGAGAGCCCTTCGGGCAGACCGATCGTCAACGGTTCGTTCGGCTGGGGGACCTTGGGTGGGTCCTGGGCCATGGCCGGCGCGAGCAGACTCAGGCCGGCCAGCACGACCAGCGCCCAGGCAAGCAGTCGTCGCGCGCGGCTCTTGCGCCAGACCGCGAGTCGATCGACACCGTCCGCCGCGGATTCTGCCATTAGTGGTTCAAACCTGTTGGAGTTGGTTTTCGACAACGTACAGCGGTTACAAAATCAGGTTATTGTGTTGATACGGAAGCATCGTCCGGCGAGCCGCCCCGCCGCCGGTCGCCATCACCCGTAATCTGCTGCAACATATGGCGAAACGTTTCGGTGCTGCTACCCGGTTGCGCCTGCCGGCAGATGCCCGCCAGACGGTCCACCTCTTCCGGCTCGGTCACCTCGCTGAGCGTTTCGACTCCGGCCTGCGTGACTGAGACCAGCAGCAGTTTCTTTCCCAATCGGAGCAGGTGCACCTGCTGCCGGCTGGCCAGTGGCGCGCGTCCGAGCATCTCGACGACTTCGGTCGGCAACAGCGACAGTCCCCCGGGCGTGGCGCGCCGCATCATCCAGGCCAATACGAAGAAGATCCCCAAGACGACAGCCAGGCTACTGCCGGCAGTCACCAGCGAGGATAGACCTCCCGTTCGACCGCCACCAGTCCCGTCGCCACTGCCGCGAGGAGCCAGCGCTAATCCCGATTTCTGGTCCCGAGGAGGCAACGACAATCGGCCCGTGTCCGGATCGGCCGACTCAGCGGGCGTCGGGACGGGGTCGGCTCCGGCGACAACGGGCGACTGCTCGGCGGGTAGCGGCACTTGAAACTCGGTTGGCACCACTTGGCCGGCGTGCGGCTGGCCGGCGAAGGGCCGAACGAACGGAACCCGGCTACCAGCCGGGCCGGCCGGCATAGCGCCTTGCCGATACGCCCCTACCTCCTGTGCGGAGGTTCGGACGACCAGGCAGATCAGGCTCGCGAACAGCGCGACGTGTCCGACGATTCTTGCGATTGGAGGCATCCTTGCACTTCCTCGCAGGTTTCACTAATGCCCGCCGCCATCGACAGTCGATGACGAGACGGGCGGTTCTTCGCATGGCCGACGTTCGCGGCCTTAGGCGCTGCGATCTGCTTTCCCGCTTGTTTGGGCAGCCTTCCTGGCTACCCGGCCTGAGTGCCGGCGATCAATTCCGTAACGCGCACGCAGAAATTTTCGTTAAGCACAAGCACTTCACCCCGGGCGATCAGACGTCCGTTTACGTAGATATCGACGGGGTCGCCGGCCAGCTTATCCAGTGGAACTACCGATCCCTTGCGGATTCTCAGGACGTCTTCCAGGTACATGTGCGTCCGGCCCAACTCGATTCTCAAGTCCAGGTCAACGTCGCTTATCAAGTCGAGCGTGGCATTCTCGGTGGAGGCGGGTGACCCGGCGAAGTCTTGCAGGCGGAAATGGGCCACACTGGTGGGCGGCCCGGTCCCCGGCCCCGACTCGACCGATTCGAGCGCCGCCTCGGCCTTGTCAAGCAAGAACTCGATATCGCGCTGCAGCAGGCCGCTCTCCTCGTCAACGGGGCCGACGGCACTCCCACCACTCCCTGATCCACCCGAGCCGGCCGTGGGCAACTCGTCCTGAGGTTGGCCGAGCAGCGCATCGATGTGATTCTGCGACATCACGTTGGGATCTTCCGCCACATCGGGTGGCGTACCCGAGGCGTTTTCAGTCGGAGGAGTGGGAGGCGCGGCAGCAGGTTGACCGGCGTCTCCGCCGCCCAGCAGCGCCTCGATTTCGCTCTGGTCTACCAGATTTGATTCTTCATCAGCCATTGGAATCCATTCCCGCCGCGGGCAATTTCACGGCCGTGCGTGCCGATGCATCCTGCAAGCACTGCTAGCGGCCGCGGCCAACTACTGTGGGATGAACGAGAAGTCGCTGAAAACGACGCCCCGCAGAAGTGACCTTCCGAACATCCTGTTAGTTCTCTCCAAAATCTTCCTTTTAATCAACCCCAACCCGGGGTCGGTAAGCTCGGATATGTCGGCACTGCGGAGCGTGACGATCACCTGCTCCCTGAAGCGGTGCTTGTTTTCCTCGATTTGACGAAGCACCTCGTCCTCATCCTCCAAGTCCACCGTTGCGTAGAGTTCGAAATCGATCCTCAACGTGGTGTTAGAGACGGGTTGGAAGGCTGTTACATTGAATTCACCCAACGCGACCTCTATTTCTTCAGCCGCTTCGGCCTCATCGGGCTCTTCGTTACCATCCGCGGTTGACTCGGGCCCAGCCTCCAGAGCACCATCGGCTAACGCCGTCCCCTGCGTCCCATTCGGTAGATACAGGTACGCGATCACACACTCCACGATGACCACGCCCACCACGAACAAGAGTATCTTGAGCTTGCCAAACACCGAGGAACCGCTGGTTTCCGCGGTCTCTTCGCCTGTAGCGTTCTGATTTTCGACTAGCGTTTCTTCGGCCATTTTGTGCGTTTTGCGGCTCTACTGGTCGCTCCAAAGGTCGTTAAGTTCTTGACCAAGTTAAGTGACTAACGGGAGCGGATTCTCGACAATTGTGTGGGGGCACCAATTGGTGGGCGGCCCTGCCGCCCTATACCCTACGTAAACATAGCCCAGTTTAACGTGGTTCCGGCCCGCTGGGACTTTTTGTGCCCTCACCGGTCGTTCCCGTCAGGTTACTGGTCAGTTCGTTCAGCATGAACACCTCCACACGGGGGTTCTTCTTTAGAAGCAATGGGTCATTTCCGACGTGTAGCGGCTCATGTTCCGCCGCCACGTTGATTCGTATTCGCTTGGCGTCCACCCCCAGTTTCACGAGGAAATCCTTGACTTTCCTGCACCTGTCATAACCTAATTCCCAGTGGTCACGAAATGGGCTATCGGGCGGCAAGGGGCGAGTTGACGTGTGACCGCGGATTTCGATCTTCTGTGGCTTACCGCCGATCTCCCGAGCCGTCTGCCGGAGCATTTCTTTGTGTTTTTCGGTAAGTGTGCTACCAGCTTCGTTGAAGAACAGCAGGCCGCCGACGGTTTGGTCGGGACCTGGTCGAAGGCTCTGCACGCGGGGGTTTTCGCCGACCGGCGCGCGGACCTTATCTCCACCCCGCATCGTATCAACGCGTCGCGACCGGCCCATGCTGGCCATTTTGCTCAGCGCGGAGTTCTGTACGCTCGTGATATCGCCCGGCATTACGGCAAGCATCGCCGTATCGTGTCCAAACCGCTGGCGCATCGACTCGAGCATCGCCTGGTACTTCTGTTCGTCCTTGATCTCACTCATCGATACCAGCATGATGAAGAAGGTAAGGAGCAGAGACATCATGTCGCCGAACGTGACGACCCACTCCGGAATACCAATTTGTTCCTCTTCTTCAACGGGCGACATTATGGTGGTCGGTGGTCAGGGATTGATGTATTGCTTCCGACTTACTGGTTACTGCCAGCCGTGGATTCCCGGTTACTGGCCACTAGAAACCATCTCACGCTGCTTCTTGCGATCCGGCCCTTTGGTGCGGAGGTACGAAAGTATTGAGCTTCTGCTCGATCACTCGGGGGTTGTCACCCGACTGAATCCCCATTATGCCTCGCACGATGATTTCCATGGCCAGTTGTTCGTGGCGGTGGATAAAGCCCAGCTTCTCGGCGAAGGGCAGGCAAAAGAGGTTCGAGAAGATTGCTCCATACATTGTCGTAATAAGTGCGACGGCCATGCCAGGCCCGATGGCGGCCGGGTCGTCCATGTTACCCAACATGATGATCAGGCCCATCAGCGTTCCGATCATGCCGAACGCCGGGGCGAAGCGGCCCATTTGGTCAAGAACGTTTTTTCCATTCTTGTGTCGCGTGGCGATACCATCCATTTCGGTACGCATGACGCTTTCGATAATTTCCGGCCGGGTTCCGTCGACGGCCATTTGCACTCCCAGGATGATGAACGGATTGGAGACATCCTCCAGTCGTCCTTCGAGTGCCAGCAGCCCGTCGCGTCGGGCCGTTTCGGCCAGTGAAACGATCTGCTCGATGAGTTCCGTGATACTCTCTTGCCGATTGAAGAAGACATTCTTGGCAACGCGGGCCGTGTTGAGAAAGCTTTTTAACGGGAAGCAGATCAGCACGGCCGCAACCGCACCTCCCCCCACAACCATCAGCGAGGGGTAGTCGATAAAGGCTCCAAAGGAGGCCCCCGGCGCAATCATAATGGCCATCACCAGGACGGAGACTCCCATGACCATACCGACGGTGCTGGCAATGTCCATCGATTATGCTCCCTCGATCGCGGCAAATGCCGGAGGCGTCTGCCGCCGGGAGTCATCCGGCGGCGGCACCAGGTGTTTCTCTCGCTGGTAGGCCACGGTACGGCGCATCACTTCGTCCATCGACTCGAGCACAATCACCCGCTCTCCGGTCGTCAGCGTGACGAACGTGTCGGGCCTTTCCTCGACGTATCGAATCAGTTCGGCGTTAAGAATGAACGCCTCGCCACCAAGTCGCGTGAGTCTGATCATTTTCCCTAGCGTCGCATGGCCAGCAGTTCTTCGAGCATTTGCTGCGCGGTGGTAATCACGCAGCTGTTGCCACGGTACATGGTCGAGGCCAGAATCAGGTCGATAAGATTGCTGCCGATGTCGGTATTGGAGAGTTCGATGGCCCCGGCGACGATCGTTCCGATCCCCTGTTCACCCGGGTTGCCTTCGATCGGGAGCCCCGAGTTAACGCCTACGGAATACAGGTTTTCACCTTTTTGCACGAGTCCGGCCGGGTTGCCGAAGCGGACCAATCGGATCTGTCCCAGGTCGCGTGTGATACCGTTACTAAAGACGCCGCGGATAGCTCCATTTTCGCCCACGATGAAGCTGGTCAACACGCCGGCCGTGGAACCATCCTGCCGCGAGACGGCCAACGTGCTGCTGTCGGCGGCAAGCCCGCTTAACGCGGAAAAGTCCAACTCGAACTCCAACGGCGATGCCGAGGAGACGTTACGCCGTTGGATCGAAACGGTCTCTTCGCTGGACGAGAGCAAGTTACCTTCACCATCGAAGGTAATCAGGCCCGTACCCACGGCAATATCCACGCCGCTGGAAGGATCGTTCTCCGAGGAATCGGCGAACCAGCGGTAGGTTGTGCTGCTGCTGCTGCGCGATTCGAGCACGGTCGTCAGTCTTACGTTCAGCGGTATACCGAGCGAATCGTAGGCCATGAAATCAGCCACGGCGCTTTCGCCAACCGCCGTCTGAACGGAGTTGAAGGGTATGCTGACGGAGTCCTCTCCGCTGGACGTTGTCAATTGCAGTGCCGAGAGGCCGATCTCGATGGCGTTGTTGACACCGTTGTTTCCAACCAGGCGGATTGTGCCGTTCGAGGTCACGGTCCCGCCCGGGTTGACTCCGGTAACGTCGGTGGGGATAGGGTTATTCGCGTCGGGGCCCGGCGGCTCCTGTATGCCGAGTGCCTGTTCCATGAAGCCGATCAGGTCGAGCACGGTGCTTGTGGCGGTTATCTCGTATTCTTTCTCCCCTAGCGACCGCCCCCCCTTGCGGCCGGTGAAATCCAGGGTGCCTTCCTCAAAGGCCGTCTCGTAGACGGTTCCGTCGCGGCATACAACGTCGGTCAATAGTGTTGCCGAAGTGATCTTGGGGCCGTCGAAATCTATCTGGTCGTTGGCCGCGATGGTGGCGTCACTGGCGTGATCGGTAAACGAGAGGCCCGCCGTCGTGGCATTGTCGATTTCACCCACGTAGTAGAACTTGCTGTCGTCGGTGGAGAGGTTTCGGTAGATTCGCGTAACCGACCACTGCCCGCTGGCGTCGACCGGCAGATCGGTCATTTGGGCTCTTCCACCGCTAACGTTTATCGGCCCCACGAGCGCAGTGGGCCGGCTTTCGGTACCTACGCCAGGCCCGCCGAGCGCGTTGGCGAAGGTGATGTAGTAACTGTAGTTGCCGCTGAGCGTATCGTCGTCGAGTTCGGTTCCGGCCGCGCAGACGGCATCCGACACGCCATCGGTGAAGGTGGTGGTCGTGTTGTCGGCAATCTCCGCCACGAAGCGGTAGGTAGTGCCGCTGTCGGTGGTCCTGTAGAGTCGTCGGGTGGAATACGTGCCGGCGGGGTCGGTGGGAATATTGGTCAGGGCGATTTCGTTCTCACCCGCCCCCAGCACGACCGGCGTGAGGGCGACCGACGGCGGCCCTTCCGTGTCCGTGACCGACCCTATCGGGGCGTCTCCGAAAGTGACGCGGTACTGGTAAGTTCCCAGCGCCGTAAGCGACCCGGCCCCGGCCTGGCCCGTCGCCGTCGTTGCAGTTACGTTCGGCCCCAAGCTCAATCCTACAGCGGCACCGTCGGGCGGTGTGGTGTACAGTGCATCGCCAAGCACCGACGACTCGATGATTTCGGCCGTGGTCGCCACGTCGCCGGTAGGAGTGAGGGTGCCCTCCAGATATACGTTTTGCGTGGCCTGGGCCACCTGCTTGCCGCCCAGCGGTATCTCCACCGCCGTCAGCGTCTCTTGGAGCTGGAATTGCTCGTCAATACCCCAACCCAGAAGCCGGTTGCCGGTGACGGTAACCAGTTGGTTATCGGCGTTCATTTTGAAGATACCGTTTCGGGTAAACGACTGCTCGCCGCTTTGGCCCTCGACGATGAAGAACCCGTCGCCCTGGATTGCCAGGTCGGTGGGGTTGGCACTAATCTCGATGGTGCCCTGGTTGAAGTTGGGCGTGATATCGGCGGCCACGGTTCCCAACCCCAGTTGCCGCGCGTTGGTTCCGCCGTTTCCGTCGGTGGGAGCCGATCCGAGGCTCAGCGTTTGCAGGAACTGCGTGGCGAAATTTGCCGACGAGGATTTGAATCCGGCCGTGTTGGAGTTCGCCAGGTTGTTACCCACCACGTCGATGGTGGTTTCGGCCGCTGTCAAGCCGGTAAGCGCCGTACTAAGTGCTGATGCTAGTCCCATTTACTTCTCCCCTCCCTGTTCGGAATCGGATCACACGCCGTGAAGACGTGCAAAGTCCGGAGTTTAGTTTTCGACGTTTGGAGTGTTCTATTTCCCCGCGACTGACCCAAGGTCCTGCCTCGCCAGACGTTACGATTCGTCTTCCGTGCTCGCCGGGTCGCCGAGGATCTGCGAAACGTTATCCATGTTCATCTCATAATCGCCAATATGGAGCTTGGCGACGCCGTCCACGATCGAAGCGCTGTCAACCTTTCCGGTGACAAACTCGGCATCGTCGCTGAGCCCCATCACCATCTGGCCGATCAGGCTGCTGGCCGTGGACACGTTCTGGCTCATCCGCACCGAATCGAGCGTACCCATCAGCTTATCGTTGGAGCTTATCTCCCGAATCTGGCTCACCTGCTGAAGGATCTCGGCGTTGTTCATCGGATCCAGCGGATCCTGGCTCTGTAGCTCGGTGATCAGCAGCTTCACGAACTGGTCCAGATCGATGTCGCCCCAGGCATCGCTGCTGCTGGTTGCCGCCTGCGTCGCCTGCGAACTCGTTGCGCCTGTGGTTGCCGACGTTTCCATGATCTTCCCGGTGGTGGTTGGTGGTTGGTGGTTGGCCGCTCGCGGCGTCACTACTGAAAAATGTCTACTGCTAAACGACTACGTTCAAGCGAGTTCCTTCGCCGGGTCGGGTGACAGCCCGCGGGCCAGGCGACTCTTCGGATTCCGGTTGGCTTTCAACCGCCGGCGACGACGCCCGCCGGTCCATGTGGTCACGCGAGAACGAATGGTCTTCCGGGCTCTGGGGTGATCCGTCCGCCGAGTTGCCCATCAAGTCAACGTCGAACTGCTGTACCTTGATGTTCTGTTGGGCCAAGCGGTCACGAAGGGCCGGCAGATTGTCGAGTATTAGTGTTCGAGCTGTTTGGGTCTCGGTCTCAAGCCGGGCGGTCATCTGGCCGTTTCGCACGCTGACCTCCAGGTGTAGCGATCCGAGTTCGGGTGGATGGAGCCGCATACGCACGCTGCCGTTTCGGGTTGCCGCCGCGTCGAACGCCCGGGCTACTCGCCGCACGAACCGCACCCGGTCGACCTGCCCCGACTCCGACGCCACCTGGCCATCGGCATTCGATCCGGCTTCGATCGCCCCGGTCGCCGATCCCCGAGCCGTTTGGCCGCCGTCCGTCTGGGCAACTCCACTCTGGATGGGTTTCGCCGCACCACTGTTCGTTTCCGTGCCGCCGTCGGCCGTCGCGGCGCTCATCTGCTCGGCAGGTGCCTGGTCAAGAGTGGCTGCCGCGGCGATGGCAGGGCCGGTCGCGGCGTTCGGCCGCGGCTTGGTCGCCGAGGACAACTCGGCGGCCGGCACGGTCGCCTCGCCCTGCTCGGCATCGTTTCGGACCTCGCGGCCCGACGCCTTCACGTTGGTCCGCGAATCCTTCTCAAGCGGCTTGGAGACGGTCTGGCCTTGTTCGCCGACCATCGACCGGTCGACCGAATCGACCATGCTTTCGCTCGGCGACCCGGCGGTCGTGTCGTTGCCGTGTTGGGCGTTTCCAGCGCTGGAAGCCTTCACCTTGGTCGTTGTCGCCTCATCCAATTCGCCCGAGGAGGGTGTGTCGTCAAGCGACTTTGCCTCCCGGGCTGGCTCGTCTTGCCGCTGGCGCGACTCGGCCGGCGTGATGTCGGTCGCCACCTGCTTGGCAGTCTCGTTGGTCGATTGCTCGACTTGTGCGTCGGCTTGAGTATCTTGCCGCGGGTGGCCCGGGTCTTTATTGTCACCCGATTCACTCGCGCTGATGCCCTCGACGTCGGTTTGGCTGACCGTGACCTGGTCAACCAATTGCTTCAACTCGTTGGCGGCTTGGATGTTGACGGCCTCTCCCTCTTCGCCTTCATTCGGCTGGTCCTGTTCCGACTCGGTGTCGGCCGGCTCCGGCTCCGGCTCCGGCTCCGGCTCCTCGCTGTTGTCGTCGGCTGGCTTTGGCTCGTTTTCGAGTTGTTCGAGGTCATCGGACTCCGGCGGCGCGGCCTCGTCGGCCGCTTTGGCGCGGTCGTTGCCCGATTCGACGTCCTCCGGCTCCTTGGCCGGTTGGCTGTCGGGCCGCGACCGGTCGCCGGGTGTATCGGCAACGGTAGACTCTTCGCGCGGTCCGGCCGTGGAAGTTGCCTGCCGGAGAAGTTCACCGAACACTCCGTCGCCGGCCGTACTCGATTCCGACGGGCTTCCCGTGGCGGGCAGCTCGAAGGACGGCAGGCCGGCGAGGCTATCGGTGGTCAATCGCGGCATGTTCTAGTGTTCCTGTGTTGATATTGCAGCGTCGTTGCTCTGGGCCACAACGGGCGCGGGTACTTGGCGTTGGCGCGGAAGCACCCCTTGGCTGGCGGCCCTGCCGCCCTATCCCGCATTATTCATGGGCCGCATCAGTAGCACAGGCATCTTGCCTGTGTTGCCCAGCCACAGGCTGGAAGCCTGTGCTACGACCTTTGGTGAATAATCCGCCCTATGAGCCCGCGGCATCGATTGTCTGTAGCTTGTCTTTTGTTTGTTCGGCGATTTCCGTTAGGGGAACACCCTCGCGAATCCTCTTGAGGATGTCGCTCAGTTTTTCGGCTTCTTCGGCCGTCTTGAACTCCCCGGCAATCTTCGCCCGCTTGGAATCCGACATACCGGCCAGCAGCACGACGACCTTGTCGAGTTCATCCTTATCGAGCATCAGCATGAGTTGTTCTTTAGCCTGCTTGGGCTTGATTGTCTCGAGCGTACGGCGGTTCTCGTCCAGCCCTTGGGCCTTGGCACCCGTGTTCAGCGAGGCCAATTGTGTGTCGAACGTCTTTCGTTGTTGGGCAAATCGCTTCCCTTCTTCGCCCAGCTTGCGCTGCTCGAATCCCAGTTGGGCCAGACCGTTGGCCAGCGCCTCCTCGCGGAGTTCCAAGTAGCGCACGTCGACCGCTCGGACCTCCAGTATCTGTTCGTACGACACTTGCTCCGGCCCAACCTTTTCCGCCTGCTTGTCAATCTCTTGGTCCGCGGCGACGAGATCGATACCCCGGGCGACGGCCACGACTCGCGGCAGCCTGCTGCTATCCATTCCCCAGGCGAACCAGATGTATGCGGCGATGAAGACCTGCGATATCAGCGTGGCCACGCAGAAGTAGACGGCCGTTGTCCAGGCGGCGTTGAGTAGGCGTCCGATCATTCCCCTACCTCCCGCCCGGCCAGTCGCCCGGCTACTTCATCCAACTCTTTGACTTCCCGCCGGTTCTCCTCTTCTCGATGGCGCTGGAGTTGTTTCTCGCGGAGCTTCTCGATCACCCGAACCTGGCGGTCGGCCTCGACAAGGATCTGATGTCGCCGATCGATTTCGACGGCCACCGCCTTGCGTTGCACGCCGGTCTGTTGATCATGAGCTCTGAGTACCACTTCGTATCGTTGAGCCTCCAGTAGGCGGTCGATGTCGACCGGTCCGGGTCCCGACGCCCGGCGGCACCGCTGGCCCAACGCGGCCAGTTCACGACTCACTTCCTCCTGCTGCCGGCGTAGGATGTCGTCCGCCTCGTAGGCCTGGGCAAGTTGCCCCCGCCGCTCGTCGCGAGCAGTCTCGCGAAGCCGCAACAGCGTCTTGAGTCGGAACTTGAACTTGGACATCGGCAGTGGTTAGGGGTTGTTGGGCTGTGCCGGTGGTTGGGGTTGTTTGCGGCTTACGACCTCCAGTTGCAGGAGCCCCTCGCGAGCGTTCTTGATCGTGGCCGGCTCGTTCACGCTTTGTCGCAGGTAGCCGTTGATCAAATCCTGCATCTCGATGGCCACGTCGACGTTCGGATTGCTGCCAGGCCGGTACGCGCCTATCGAGATCAGGTCTTCATGTTCACGGTATGCCGCCAGAAGCTCGCGGAGCCGGACGGCCGCCTGGAGGTGCCGGTCGTCGGTAACGTCGGGCATGAGGCGGCTGAGGCTTTCCAGGAGGTCGATGGCCGGGTAGTGGCCCTTCGAGGCCAGACTACGAGACAACCAGACGTGCCCGTCCAGCAACCCGCGGACTGCGTCGCTTATCGGCTCATTCGGATCGTCGGCCTCGACCAGTACGCTGTACAGGGCGGTGATGCTCCCACGCGAGCTGTATCCGGCCCGCTCGACCAATCTGGGTAGCAACGCGAACACCGAGGGCGGATACCCGCGCGTGGTGGGTGGCTCGCCGGCGGCCAGGCCAATCTCGCGCTGGGCCAGAGCGAATCGGGTGAGCGAATCCATCAGCAGCAAGACGTTCTTACCCTGGTCGCGAAAGTACTCGGCCACCGTCGTGGCGGTCGAGGCCGCGTGCACCCGAACCAACGCCGGCTCGTTACTGGTGGCCACGACCACGACGCTCTTGGCCAGTCCCTCGGGCCCCAGATCGCGCTGGATGAATTCGTTTACCTCGCGTCCTCGTTCACCGATTAGCGCGATCACGATAACGTCGGCATTGGTGTATCTGGCCATCATACCCAACAGCACGCTCTTGCCGACGCCGGAACCGGAGAAGATACCCATCCGCTGGCCCCTGCCGCAGGTCAGCAACCCGTCGATGGCGCGGACGCCGGTAGTCAACGGCTCCCGGATCCTCGGGCGTTGGCAGGGTGGTGGTGGAGTTCGCTCGAACTGGGCCCGGTCGGTCAGCGCCGGTTGGGGGTTGCCGTCCACGGCGTTGCCTTGAGCATCGATCACTCGCCCCAACAGTCCGTTACCCACGCGGAGCCAGCGGCTGGTTCGAGTGAGGCGAACGCGATTACCCCGGCGGACGCCAGCCAGATCGCTGAAGGGGTACAGCAACGTCAACTCATCGCGGAACCCGATCACCTGGGCTTTGATCGGCGGGCCGGCTTGGCGCTGGATTTCGGCCATTGCGCCAACCGGAGCCGGGAAGCCGGCCACCGAGGCCGTCATACCAACCGTCCTCGCCACGCGGCCGATCAGCGCCGTGGGCATCATCCGGTCGAGTTGTTCAGTCAACGCTTGCATCGTAGTTATGGCTGGTGGTTGATAGTTGGTAGTCGCGCAGTCGCAAGGGATCCGCTTTCCGCTCTATTAGTGTTTTGTCACGCCTGAACTTTCGGGTGGCATGCCCACGCTTGCGTGGGCATGTTTATCGAGGTTTCCAGCATGCCCACGCAAGCGTGGGCATGGCACCCGCTTTCGGCTTCCGCTTTAATAGGTCAGTTCTTCCTCGATTCGCGCGAGTTGGGCCTCGAACTGCTGGTCGATTACGCCGAACTGGGTCTCGACGCGACAGCCGCCGGGTGTTATCTCCGGGTCGGCAACCAGCCGCACCGCACCCAAGGCCGATATCTGGCTGGCCAGCAACTCCACGTCCTTGTCGATCATCTTGTGGTCGGCCGGGTTAAGACGGATAGTCAGTTCCGGGCTGCCGACCGCCAATTCCAGCGCCTCGCGTACCAGCGTGAGCGTAACGTCGGGCAACTTGGGCAGTTCGCGCCGCACCAGCCGGCCCGCCATCACGGTCGCCATATGCACCGCGCTCTTCTCCCATTGTCGCAACCAGGCCTGCTTGGCCTGGCCGATGTCGTGCACGACCTGCTTTAGCGCGGGCAGTGCGGTTGTCAACTGCTCGCGTACCATCTGCTCGACGACCTTTCTGCCCGCCTTGCGTCCTTCCACCTCGGCCTCACTTCGCACGGCCTCCGCTTCTTCCTTCGCCTTGGTTAAAATGGCGACGGCTTCGGTGCGTATCTCGTCCAGGTATTGGTTCGCCCGGACGGCCATGTCGTCGAAGTTGAACGCCGGCGTCTGGACGGCCGCGTCGTGGTCGGTGGCTTTGATTATCGTTGACATACGTTCTGCTCGGCCTTCAAATGGCGGCGTTGACAAAGCTCATCTTGCGAGAGCCCGGCAGGTCGATGCGGACGGTTGCGGCCAGGCGCCGGGCCAGGTCGGCCACTCGGCGTTGGGCCTCCTCGACGTCACTAAGCCGTAGCGGTTCCACGAGGTTCAGTCCCTGCCGGATCCGCTCGGCTACCAGCGGGGGGCACGTCGCGCAGAATCCGCTCGATCAAGTTGGGTGGGGTACCGATCAGGGCAAGCGTAAGCTCCTCGCGGTCGGCCGCATCGACGACAACGGCCCAGTCGGAGGACCCCATCGCGGAAAGCTCCTGGAAATCGACCGACCGGGGGCCGATCCGCTCGGCCAACTCCCGGTCGTGTGCCGCCACGTTGTCGAGAATACTGAAGCCCGTCTCCCGCGACGACGCCTTGAGTATTCCCGCCATGGCCGGCAGCCCGACCGATCGCCGGCGGCCGCCGGTAGTGCGCGACGAGAAACGGAAACGCGAGCGGAGCACCTGCTCGACGTCTTCCAGAATCCTCGGATCGGTTTCTTCGAGTTCGACCAATCGGCGCACGACCTCTGTTTGCATTGTGGCAGGCAGTCGGCCGAGCACCTTTCCGGCCTGTTCGGGCGGGAGGTGCGAGAGCACGAGTGCAACCGCCTGGGGCCGCTCGGACTTGAGTACGTCGGCCAGCTTGCCGTCGTCGGTCCCGTGCAGGAAGCAGAAAGGCGGTTCGTTTGGTCGGGCGTCGGGGCGAAGCGACAACTGCCCGGCCAGCCGATCATCCAGTTCGAGCCCCACGTCTTGCTTGACCGGCGTTGGCCCCACTTGCAGAAACTCGTCGATTACCCGCTGCTGCTCCGCCGGGTCGATCTCATCCAGTTCGATCATTGCTTGTCGGACGAGCCGGGCCTGGTCGGGGCTCATTTGGTCCAGCAGCTTATCGGTGGCCGCCGTGTCCAGGCTACCGGCCAGGATGGCCGCCTTTCGAATTCCGTCGTTCGTGGATGACATTTGACGTTTCCGTTTTCCGTTTTCCGTTTTAGGATGCCTTGCTCATTGGGTTACCGATCCAGGCTTTTAGGATATTGGCGGCGGCTTCGGGATCCTCCTTGACGACATCCGACAGCTCGTCGCGCAGCGAGGGCCCGCCCTTGGTGAAGCGAGCCAGCCGGTGTACGGTCGCGGCTACTTCCCTGGCATCTTCAATGTCTACCGTGTCATCCCGAGAGATCGCGGCACCGGCGGGGGCACGCTCCGTGTCGGCCGGCGACGACAGGACCATCGACCGCAGCATGATCAGGCTGAAGCCCGCGAGGCCGATCATCCCCAACGTGCCCCAGTACTTTCCGAGCCAACCGACTGCTTTTTCACCCATGCCGGCCACGGGGATATCCGCCTGCTTCATGTCCTCGAAGGGGTTAACGGTGACCAACTCGGACGAATCGGCAATGCCCTCGATACGGGGTAACAGGCCGGCGACGTGCTTCTTGATCTTGGAGATCTCGGCTTGTTGGATCTGGTCGAGCGCGGCCTGGTCGGGTGCTTTCGGCTCTTCACCCTCCTTCGCCGGGTTCTGCTTCCGCCAGATGCTCCCGAAGTAGCTTTTGGGGATGCCCACGACGACGGTTACGCGGGTAGGCAAGTGGCCGACGCTGTCGGTCACCATCCGTTCCCCGTCGACGACGCTATGCTGCTCGGAGAGCGATTCCTCTTCGTCCTCTTTGGCGCCCTTCGATGTGGATGTGCTGGCCAGTGTGCGTGGCGTGTTTCCCTGCGCCGTGTAGCCGGCCCGGCCACCCGGCTCCCTACCCTCGCGAGTACGCGAGGCCGATTTCTCCTCGGTCCACACGGGGATCGGCTTGGGGCCATGCTTGACCGATTCCTTTCGGCTCATCCGCTCTTTGTCGAGTTCGACGTTGACGGTGGCGATCACGCCGGGTACGTAGGCCAGGGCTTCGAGTACCTTGTCCTTGAGCCGCTCCTCGTCGTCCCGCTTGAGCCGCCGGTAGGCGTTTTGCGTGGCCGAGTCGGCCGCCGACGGCCCGCCGGCGAATATCCGTCCGCCGTTCAGATTAGTTACGGTTACGTTCTCGGGTTTCATTCCGGCGATTGCGCCGGCCACGAGGTGCCGGATCGCCAAGACCCGGGTGTCGTCGAGGTCCTCGTTGCCCAGCGGTTTGACGCTGACCGAGGCCGTGGTAACCGTCTCCCGCCTGAAGCCTCGCTTGGTCTTTGTATCGTAGAGGACCGCGGCGTTCTCGATTCCGCTCATCGAGCGGATGATGAGCCCCAACTCCTTCTGCTTGGCGATTCGCAGTCTGGCCTGGCGCTGCTCTGAACTGACGAAGACGCTTTCCTGCTGCAAGGCGTCGTCGAGTACTTTTCCCCACTCGGGCGGCATGGCGTTGTCGTCGGCCAGCGCACCCATGTAGGCCGACCGTTGACCGCGTGGAACCCGAATCCGCGTACCCTCGACCTCGTAGGAGCTTAGTCCCGCCTTGGCGAAGGCCGCCTCCATGACCGGTATGTGGCTCGATGGAAGGTTCGCGCCGCCCAGCAGGTACAGGTCCGGCCCCGACACCTGATTATGAAACAGGTACCCCATACTCACGACCACCACGATCAGAAGCAAGGCGGTCGTAATCCGAACGCCGGGTGTCATTGATCGAAACAGATCGGAAAGCTGAGCGAAGGTATTGTTGAGAAAGTCCATGTTTGCCAGTAAACGGTTGTCAGTAATCAGTTATCGGTTTAGTCCCGACGGCCACGTCGGCAGGCGGCAGCGGGATGCGGCGACGGCAACTCTAAATCCTTATGTTCTGTACCTGCTCGAAGGCGTCGACCAGCTTGTTCCGGACCTGGATCATCATGCGGAAGGCGATATCGGCCTTCTGAACCGCCGTCAGCACCTCGGCCGGCGTTACGTCCTCGCCGACAGCCAGTTGCTCGACGGCCTGGTTGGCGTCCTGCTGCATCGTGTTGATCTCGCGGATCGACTCCAGCAGCATGTCCTTGAACGGCTTGCCGTCGGCCTCGGGCGCCTGGAACGTGGATGCCTGGGGAAGCGACAACGGTTGCGACGAAATGTTGTTGATC
>Ga0255448_1004_pt1 | contig 19461 bp, 17 predicted proteins | sample ANMaggSSYBR02J12_FD_182657 | JGI IMG/M metagenome (GOLD analysis project Ga0255448, IMG submission 182657) | Sediment cell enrichment communities from methane seep in Santa Monica Basin, California, United Staets - ANME aggregate JGI... | ecosystem: Environmental > Aquatic > Marine > Cold seeps >...
TTCAATGATGTCGACCGGAGTCTTGGCGATCAAGTCCCTCAAGACGGCCAACCGACCGTCCATGTGCACCGCCATCAGCTTCCCCTGTTCGTGCAGAATCCTGCCCTGTTCTTCGTAAACGGGCATAAAGTACTTCTGGAACAGGGGCGGACTGACCAGTGCCCCGTCAACGTTGTCCCCGCACAGCACGATAGGCGCCGGCGATTGGGCCGCGATTTCGTGCAAGGGTTTGCGGCTCTTGCAAAGGGCCGTGTAAAGATCTTCAACAAGATCGGGGTGGTCCGCGTGGTGGTAGAAAATCCTGCCCTCTTCGCTGCCGACCCAACCAATCATCAGCGTCTGCATCGGTGAGTGGGGTAGGTAGCCGAGCACCACGCCGTCGTCCCCCAACCAGTCCATTGCTTGTTCGATCGGGAAGTAGTCGGCAACGTATTCAGTGTTTTCTGCAATATACTTGACCACCCGGTAGTCGTCGGGCACCTTGATGAGACGCTCCGTTTGCCAGGGCGATACGTCGTTCCAACTGCGCTGCGCGTGCCATTGCCCGACGCCCGGATCACGCCTTTCCGCCAGCGAAACCTGGCCAACTGGCGTGGAATACGTTCGATGCACGACGGTACACCCCGCGGCCGTGCTGCGTCGTTCGGTAATTTCGACGCCGTGCATTTTCTCGACGTGGCACGGCCTGAGCCAGCACATGCCCATGCCCCGATTACGGCATTCCCGTTCCGCGTAGCCGATCTGGCTGTGTCTCCAGTAGTGGAAGAATGGCAGCCGGTCCGCTCGCTTCTTCAGACTCGCGGCCATGATCCTTTCACGTCGACTCATGTCAGTCATTGCCAAGGTACTCCCTCCCAGCCAAAAAGACGCCTAAAACGACTTAACACTTCAGCCAGATGCAATAACTCGCCGTACGACGGCGCTGCGAGGCCGCCGCCATCGTACTTCAGCCGTCTGGAGTAACTTCTACCTGACCGTCACGGCTTTTGCGTGCCGCGCATGGGCACCACCGGGCCTGTCCCGGTGGGACAGAAGCCGCCTCACATGGCTAGTGCTTTGTCAAACCTAAAGGTAACCGTTCACGCTCCGCTGGGGACTGGTCCATTTTTCGGTCGATTGATTGTCCACTCCGCTGGAACTGCAAGCCGAAAACATGGACCTGTCCCCTTCCGTGGCGGCTAGATTGTTACATATATGGCAACCTCTTGCCAGCGAGTGTGAACGCCGCTGTAAATGGGCCAGCTCGACAACTCACCGGAAGTCTCGTTCGTGATCTCCGCGGACAAGGTTGAATTGTTTGTGCGTCTTATGACTCGGTATCAGCCGAGGGTCTATTTGTTCATCCTCTCGCTGTTGTCGAATCGGGCCGATGCCGACGAGGTGTTGTAGGAGACGAACCTTGTCCTCTGGCGGAAGTTTGAAAACTTTCGGCCGGGCAGCGATTTCCGCAAGACCCCCTGGATTACTTTCCTCAACGGCGACATAGAGCGGCAGGGCCGCCAACCAATAGGTGCTTCCGCACCACCGCCGAGAACCCGCTCCCGTTGGTCGCTAAACTATGTCAAAAACTTAACGATCCTTGAAGTTAGTAGTATAGCGGAAAGCTCAACCTCCTACCGTCCGAATTCACCCATTAAGTTTCCTGAAGAACCAAAAATCGGTTATGCTGACGTGCGGTCCGCATTCTTCCAAATGGCTCAAGTGTCCGTAGCGCAACGCGGACCGCGTTCCTGGAAGTGAAACTTGACAGAAGGAGCATGTACCATGTCGACTTGCCGTCTTGCGTTCGTAACCCTGGCCGTCGTACTCGTGAGCGGCCGGATCGACCTAGCCAGGGCGGCGGAACCCGGTTCCCCGAATGACCTGAAACAGTTCGAGCAGGATCGTACCGACGCCTACGCCGCCCAGTTGGAAGCCTACTTGCGACACTGGCTCGTCGAACAATATCCAGAGCGGGCCGCCAAGGCCTGGAACCGTAACTACAGTAGCACGGAAGCGTTCCTTAAAAGCGTCGAGCCGAACCGGCAGCGGTGGCGGAAGGTGATCAAGCCGCCGGTTCTGGAACCTACCGGCGCACTTGAGCGACGTGCCTATCCACCCTTGGCTAAGCTGGGTGCCCAGTGGCTGAGGTTGCCGTTGGGCGGTCTCACGGCCGAAGGCCTGCTGGCCGTGCCGCTCGGGGCCACGGCGGAAAAACCCGTCCCGCTGGTCATAGCGCAGCACGGGTTGGGTAGCTCGCCCGAGCGTGTGTTTGGACTGCTCGACGACGGCGACCATTATCACGGCTACGGCAAGGAGTTGTTCACGGCCGGCTTCGCCGTGTTAGCGCCGATGGACCTGCGTTCCGCCGACCGAGTCAACCGGATCGAGCGGCTCTGCCGTCTGGCCGACACAAGCCTGCCCGGCATTGAACTGGTCCGGGTGCAGCGCCTGTTGGATCAGGTGCTTCGGGACCCGCGGATCGACTCCGAGCGGGTGGGTATCTGGGGCGTGTCGCGTGGCGGGCAAGTGACCATGTTCTGGATGCCGCTGGAGCCTCGGATCAAGGTTGGCGTCGTTTGCGCTTGGTTCAATCATCGCACGAAGAAGATGGCCGTTCCCGACCCTCGCTACAGTTGTTTCCTCGAAACGCGTGAAGAGCACGCCTTCCACGACGGCTGGCTGAGGGAATTCAACGATTCCGACGTGGCGAGTCTCATCTGTCCCCGCCCGCTGTTGGTACAAACGGGCAAGAAAGACCGCATTGCACATTGGCCATTCGTGGTCGAAGAGTTTGAAGTCGCCCGAACGCATTACGAGAAACTGGGGATCGCCCGGCACATCCAAATGGACTTGCACGACGGGGGGCACGAGCCGCGTATCGAAAGCGGCGTGAAGTTTCTCAAGCGGTGGCTCGCCGAAAAGCCATGACCGGGCAGCCGTTTCGTCTACCAGGCACGGGGGGACTGCCCCAATTATTGCGTCGCGATTGGCTTTATCTTCAGAAAAAGCGGGTAGCCCCGATAGCTTGTCTATCGGGGCGGCGAAGCCACAAGAGGCGGTGCTCCTGGTGCCTCTTGTGCCTAACGGCACACCGATAGCAGAGCTATCGGTGCTACCCACTAAAGATTCGGGTCGGGTGCCATGCCCACGCTTGCGTGGGCATGCTAAGAATCTCGATCAACATGCCCACGCAAGCGTGGGCATGGCACCCGAAAGTTTAGGCTTGACAAAGCACTAGCCAATTCAATCTGTCCTACCCTGGCCGGGTCATTCGCCGGGGGTCGAGGGCTTTTTCGAGTTGATCGGCTGGCAGGATGTTCTTTTCGATGCAAAGCTCTCGGATCGTCTTGCCGCTGGCCAGGGCCTCCTTGGCCAGGGCGGCGGCCCGGTCGTAGCCGATCAGCGGGTTCAAGCTGGTTACCAGCGACAGGCTCTTCTCGATGGCCGCTTCGCACGCCTCGGAGTCCGGCTCCATCCCTTCGAGGCAGAACCGCCGAAACGCGCTCACGCCGCCAGCCAGCAGGCGGACGCTCTCCAACGCGGTGTGGGCCATGACGGGCATCATCACGTTCAGTTGGAACTGGCCACCCGCCGCACCGCAAACGGCGATCGTCTGATCGTTCCCCAACACTCGGGCCGACGCCTGCATGAGGCTTTCGCACATAACCGGGTTGACCTTGCCTGGCATGATAGAGCTGCCGGGTTGCAGGTCGGGGAGTTGGATCTCGTGGAAGCCGCACCTTGGTCCGGATCCCAGCCAGCGGATGTTGTTGGCCACGCCAAACAGCGTGGCGGCCACCGCGCGAAGCTGACCGTGACACTCGACCAGCGCGTCACGCTGGGCGTTGGCCTCGAAGTGGTCGGCCGCCTCGACAAAGCCGATGCTCGTCTCCTCGGCCAGCAGCTTGCAGACGGTCCGGCCGAACCGTGGGTACGTGTTGATCCCGCTGCCGACGGCCGTACCGCCGACGGGCAGTTCCAACAGGGCCTCGACCGCCCGACGTGCCCGACCGGTCGACAGTTCCAACTGCCGGGCCATTCCGCCGATCTCCTGCCCCAGCGACAGCGGCGTGGCGTCGGCCAGATGGGTGCGACCGATCTTGATAATTTCCCGCCACTGTTGGGCCTTTCTGGAAAGCACGCCGGCCGAGGCCGACAGTTCCGCCAGCAGCCGGCCGTCTATTGCCACGGCCACGGCCACGTGGATAGCGGTGGGGAATGTGTCGTTGGTGCTCTGGCCCATATTGACGTGATCGTTGGGGTGGATCGCCGGCTCGGCAGCGAACCGATCACCCCCGGCCAATTCGACCGCCCGGCTGGCGATCACCTCGTTGGCGTTCATATTACTGGACGTGCCCGAGCCGGTCTGGTAGACGTCGACCGGAAACTGATCGTCGAGCCGCCCGTCGGCCACTTCAAGACAGGCGGCCAGTAATGCATCGAGTTGCGACTCGTCCAGCGGCCGGCTACCGGAGTCCAGCCGGCTCAGGTCGCGGTTGGCTGCCGCGGCCGCCCATTTGACGAGCCCCATGGCGTGTATCAACTCGGGCGGCAGGGTCTGGCCTGAGACGGGGAAGTTGTCGACGGCCCGTTGCGTTTGCGGCCCGAAGTACGCCTCGGCCGGCAGCCGGACCTCGCCCATCGAGTCGCGCTGCGTACGGAATTCGGTCATTGTGTTGAAAATTGAAGGTTGAGAGAGTAAGTGCCTATCCCAGAACCCTCGCGGATGCTGCCAATGCTAGCGATTCAGCGGGTTCCACGGGAGTTCTGGGATAGGCACTAAGGTTAACCGCCCGACATCATACCACCTGGGCAGCGGCTGTGAAGGCGGAAAGGCGGTTCAGGCAGCGTGCTCTTATCGACGAGAAGCAGTATAATGGAGAGTTGGTTAGCCGCCGGGCAGGACAGGCAGCTAAGGCGGATTCTTCAAACGGTGGCCCCGGCCGGAGGATCGATACCGTGGAAGAGCTCAAGCGACAGGTTCGTCGAGCGCGGTGGCGGCTGGGTGTCCAGCGATTTCTGGCCGCGGTGGGCTGGTTTGGGTTGATCACATTGCTGGCGGCGTTGATTCTGATCATCGTCGGCCGGTTCTGGCCACTGGGCATCGATGACTGGGTCTGGGCCGTCGGGGCGATAGGCCTGGCGGCCGCCGCCGCACTAGTCTGGTCGGTGGCGACCGGTGGCGGCCCGACCAACGCGGCCATCGAGATCGATCACCGCTTCGGCCTAAAGGAACGGGTGGCCAGCGCCATGGGGTTACCGGCAGATCTGCACGAGACGGAGGCAGGCCGGGCGCTGGTCGACGACGCTGTCCGCCGTGTCGAGCGGATCGACGTGGCCGGTCGTTTCGGGCTTCTGCCGGGCAGGCCGTTGCTTCTGCCCCTGCTACCGGGGGCCGCAGCGCTGCTGGTGGCGCTGCTGGTCAGCCCGGCCGTGGTCGAGAACCTGGCCGACGCCAAGACCGACCCGGCCGCCGTCAAGCAGCAGGTGAAGAAGTCGAGCCAATCGCTCCGCCGCAAGTTGATCGAGCAGCGTAAGAAGGCCCAAAAGCAGGGCCTCAAAGATGCCGAGCAGTTATTCAAGCGGCTGGAGCAGAGCACCAAGCAGCTCACCGACAAGACGCCGGCCGACCGGAAGAAGGCCCTGGTCAAGCTGAACGATTTAGCCGGGGAGATGAAGAAACGCCGCCGGCAGTTGGGCTCCGCCGACAAGGTCAAGCAGCAACTCAACAAGCTCAAGGACCTTGGCCGGGGGCCGGCAGAGAAGTTCGCCAAGGCGGTTGCCAAGGGCAACTTCAAGCAGGCGATGGAGGAACTGGACAAGCTCAAGCAGGATCTGGCCAAAGGCAAACTCGACGAAGAGCAGAAGAAGCAACTGGCCGAGCAGCTTGACCGCATGAAGGATAAGCTGAAAAAGCTTGCCGAAGCCCACCAGCAGGCCCAGAAGGACTTGAAGAAGCAGGTCGACCAACTCCGCAAGGCGGGCCGGCAGGAGGAGGCCAATAAGCTCGAAGAGCAACTCCAGCGGCTCCGCGACCAATTACCCCAAATGAAGCAGCTTGATCAGATGGCCGACAAACTGGGGAAGTGCTCGAAGTGTCTCAAGCAGGGGCAACTTGGCGATGCCGGCCAGGCACTGGAGGATATCCAGGCCGACCTGGGCGATATGCGCAAGCAATTGGACGAACTCGATATGCTCGACGAGGCCATGGACCAGTTGGCCAAGGCACGCCAGCAGATGAACTGCCCGCTTTGCGGCGGGGACGGCTGCAAGGCCTGCCAGGGAGACAAGCCGGGGTTCGGCTTGGGTGAGGGCCGCGGGCAGGGTGATCGGCCGGAGGAGGAGAACGAGACGGGCTTTTACGACTCCCGGGTGCGGCAGAAAGTCGGCCAGGGCGCCGCTAGCGTGGTCGATCTGGTCGAGGGGCCAAACGTTAAAGGCAATGTCCAGCAGGAGATACGCCAACAGTACGACACGGCCAAGCAGCAGTCGACCGACCCGCTCACCACCGGCCAGATGCCACGCAAGCACCGCAAGCACGCCCGGGAGTACTTCGACCGCTTCCGTGAAGGGGAGTGAATGGTGCGGCAGTTTTGCCCCGGCGGTAGCCACCGGGGATAAACAGCCCGCATTCCACGATTGTTACTTCTTCAGCCGGCTGGGGAGACTGAAGGAGTAGATCATGACGACGGAGCCGGTGGCCATCAGGCTCCAGGGCGCATAGTCGGGTGGGACGATGTTAATTTGCGGCGGCGGAGCCGGTTCGGAGGGCAGGAGCGTGGAATCGTCAACCGCCACGGGGGCCTTTTGCCGCTTCTTGAGGATGATCTGCTTCACACCCAGGCATTCCACGCCCAGGATACAAAGATAGATCCCGATAGCCAGAAAGATCGCTCGCCACATGGTTTGGGTCTCCCGGAGAGTAACCATTTATCCAGCCCGCTATTGCCTTACTTGTTTGATCGACGCGAACGCTCGTCCAACTACAGTTGACCGGTCCAGTGGGACGGGGTGGGGACTCTTTCCAGATTCGGATTGTGTGGAACGTGCCAAAAATCTGGACTGTGGGCGTTCGGGTAAAGGGGGAAACGTGGATCGGGGCAAAGCGGCGTCAACCTCAACCGGCGGGCGGACCGATCCAAGACATGGGAAAGAATACACAAGACTGTTGTTGGCTTTGAAGAAGGGCATTATAATTGTGTTAGTGCGTTGAGTTGACTTCATCCTGACAGCCGGTGGGGCAGCGGCATGGTTGGCTAAGGAGCGTGGAGGCATTGTCGGGAAAGCCGAAAATATTGTTCGTTTGCGACTCCCGCGAGAGCGTGGACCGCGTGCTGGGGCCAAAAGCTGACGACTACGACGTGGTAGTCGTAGCGAATCCGATGCGCGGTTTGGCACATCTGGCACGCGACGAGTTCGAGGGTGTCTACGTCGCCTCCGACCATCTGCAAGAGGCCTTCGAGATAGGCCGTTTGCTGCAAAACGAGCAAATCCTCGAAGAAATGCCCGATGGTGTCGTCCTGCTGGACAGCGACAACACCATCCTCTGGTGCAACGGACGGCTGCGGAAGTGGAGCGGTCGCGAGTCGGTAATCGGCGCGAATTTCTACACCGTATTAGGTAGCCCCGAGATCCTGGGGCCCGATTTCTGTCCCTTCCACACGGCGTTGGCCACGGGCACGGGCAGCAGTTCCACGTTGCGGTCGAAGGATAACCGCTATTTCCAGGTCCACGCGGCCCCGGTTCGCGAGATCAGCGGCCCCGCCAAGCATCTAATCGTCACCGTCCGCGAGGTGACCAGCGAGATGCTCCAGCAGCAGAAGCTGGCCGCCATCCACCAGGCCGGCATGGAACTGGCCGATCTGACGCCCGACGAACTGTTCCAGATGTCGGTCGACGAGCGGATCGAGTTGCTCAAGTCGAACATCCTCCACTACACCAAGGACCTCCTGGCGTTCAAGGTTGTGGAGATTCGGCTCCTGGATGCCAAGACCAGCAAGCTGGAGCCGCTCTTGTCGGTGGGCATGGAGCCGCAGGCGGCGGGTCGGGTGCTGTTCGCCCAGCCGCAGAACAACGGCGTGACCGGATTCGTGGCCGCCACCGGAAAGAGCTACCTCTGCGAAGATACCACCGAGGACCCTCTATACCTCTCCGGTGCCCGAAACGCCAAGAGCTCCCTGACGGTGCCCTTGGTGCTGCACGACGAAGTGATCGGCACTTTCAACGTCGAGAGCACCGAGCCCAGGGCGTTCACCGAGAGCGATCTCCAGTTCCTCGAGATATTCACCCGCGACGTGGCCGTGGCCTTGAATCAACTCGAACTGCTGGTGGCCGAGAAGGCGAGCACGGCCGCCGAGAGCGTCGAGGCGATCCATTCGGCCGTTGCATTGCCGGTCGACGAGATCCTCAACGACGCAGTGAACGTAATGGAGCGCTACATCGGCCACGAGCCCCAGGTGGTCGAGCGGCTTCAGCGGATACTCCGCAACGCGCGGGAAGTCAAGCAGGTGATACAGAAAGTGGGTCAGACGATGACCCCGGCGCAAGCCCATCCTCAGCCGCTGCAAGTGATGGAGCGGCCCCGGCTACGCAGCCGCCGCGTGCTGCTGGTCGACGAGGATCACGCGGTCCGCAGCGCCGCCCACGCCCTGTTGGAGCGGTTCGGCTGCGTCGTCGAGACCGCCCCGAACGGTGCCCTGGCGCTGTTCATGGTCCGCGACATGATCGACAACGGCGGGTATGACGTGGTTCTGGTCGACATCCGGCTCCCCGATATGTCGGGTTACGAATTCATGGTCAAGCTGCAGGACACGATGAAAGTGGAGCCGTTGCCGCTGGTGCTGATGACCGGCTTCGGCTACGACCCGGGCCACTCGATCGTCAAGGCCCGCCAGGCCGGCCTGCAAACCGTGCTCTACAAACCGTTCCGCCTCGATCAACTGCTCGACACAATCGAGCAAATCATCACCGCCCCGGGCCCCGTCAGCGCGGGTAGTTAGTAGTTGATAGTTGGTCCCGTAACCGTTCACGCTCCGCCGGGGACTGGTCCATTTTTCGGCCGATTGATTGTCCATTCCACTGGACCTGCAAGCCGAAAACATGGACCTGTCCCCTTTCGTTACGCGAAGGGGACAGGCCCCCGTGAACGGTTGACTAACTACCATGCAAGTTCTCCTGGTGCTGCTGGCCCTCGTCGGACATGCCTCGCTGTGGGTTGCACTGGTTAACCGGCTGCACGGCCAGATGTTGCCCCGGTGGCTAATCCACTGCATGTCGCTGATCGGCCTCGGCTGCTTCGGATTGATTCCGGTGGGGTTCGGCCTCTGGTTCGCCGGGGTGGGATTCACGATCCTCGGTCCCAACGATTGGCTCGGAATTGCGAAGCCGGGCCTGGCATACCTGGTCGTCTGCTGGGTCGCCGCCCTGGGAGCCACCGCCCACTGGACCTGGCGGCACGTCCTGCGGCGTCCACCCGGCGTGCTCCGCTGGCAGCGGTCACGATCCCTGGACCTCATACCACCCGGCTCGGGCCGGCAAGCATCACAAGATCAGTCGCACCATTTTCTGGTTCACCTGCCGGGCAACGAGACGCTGCAGTTGGATGTCGAGGAGAGAGCGGTCGACATCCCTCGGCTCGGTTCGGCCCTGGACGGACTGTTGATCGTGCACCTCTCCGACTTCCACTTCACCGGCCGGGTCGGAAAGACCTACTTCCAGGACGTTGTGCGGGTGGGAAACCAACTCGAAGCGGACCTGATCGCCATTACCGGAGACCTGGTCGACAACAACGATTGCATCGACTGGATTCCCGACACGCTCGGCAGGCTGAAAGCCCGGTACGGAACCTACTTCGTGTTGGGTAATCACGATTTGAATGCCGATACCAAGCGGGTTCGCGGCACATTGGTCGATTCGGGGCTGGTCGATCTAGGCGGCCGCTGGGTCGAAATTCGAATCAACGACTGGCCACTTGTGCTGGCCGGCAACGAACTGCCCTGGATTCCGCCGGCGGCCGACATGCGAACCGCCCCGCCACCGAGCAACCAGGGCGGCCCGCCGCGGATCCTGCTCTCGCATAGCCCCGATCAACTGGATTGGGCCCGGGCGAACGAGTTCGACTTGATCCTGGCCGGGCATACACATGGCGGGCAGATACGCTTCCCGGTGATCGGGCCGATCCTCTCGCCCAGCCGCCGCGGCGTGCGTTACTCGTCGGGTATCTTCCACGCCCCGCCCACCGTAATGCACGTTACCCGAGGCGTCTCGGGCAAATTCCCCATCCGCCTGAATTGCCCACCCGAGATAGCAAAGCTCGTTCTGCACAGTACTTACGTGGGGTCTTGATCGCCGTGAGACGGTGCGATGTGATGCCGAGTGCTTGCCCTGAGCACTAATCACCATTACAATGGGGACCATCTTTACATACACTCTTCATACTTCCATGCTGCCGCAAAATAAGTGGACGAGCAATGGCCAAGCGACCATCCCACTCGGCTAATCCCCGATCCAAGCAGCCCGACCGATCGGGCCGCCGTGCCGGACCGGCGACCGGGCAGCGCTGGTCGTATGTGGTGGCTGCGTGGGTCGTAATATTCGGGGCCTTTCTGGTAGTGGCCTATTTCGTGCTGCCGGACGAACTGCCGGCCATCCTGCAACGGCTCCTGGGCCTGGTGTGTGCCGGCCTGGCGGCGACCGTCTTCGCCGTGGCCACCCGCGAGCAGGAAGACGAGTTGGTCCACCGACTCCGGCGGGGGCAACACCTGGATTTCGGCAAACGACTCCGCTCGGCACGCAAACAGCGCCGCACGATCAACCTGCCGATCATCGGCCAAACCCACATGCGGGTGATCGCCGGGGTGGCCGTTTTCCTCCTGGTCACGGCTTGGTGGTGGACTCCTTGGGCGCCGATCTGCGTTAGGAAGATAAGCGTCGAGGATTTGGCCGTCCCGCTGGGTAACGAGATAGCGGCTGCCGTTCTGGTGATGCCGGACGGGCAGGCACCCACGCTGCAACCGCCGATCGTTCCGTGGCGCACCCGTCAAATGGCCAGCTTGATCGCCGAGGACGCCTCGCCCTACGAGTTGGGGATGAAGGCGATTGCTCAAGGCCGTACCGACGATGCTCGGGATCGGTTGTCGGCGGCCCTGAAGGAGGGTAAGACCGACGCCTTGCAGGTCCACGTCGCCCGTGCCCAGGCCGAGATGTTCGCCTGTCAGTTCGGCGAGGCCGTCAAGTGGTATGCGAACGCCTTGAAGCTGAAGCCGGCCGATCCGGGCCTGCTCGGCCAGGCGGCGGTTGCCTGGATGCACGCCGGCAGCTTCGAGAATGCCGAGCCGCTGGTGGAGAAAGCGGTTCAGACGTGCCGGGCGAAGCACACGGAGGAAGACGCCGAATTAGCCGCCGCACTGCACATTCAGGCCGTCTTCCTCATTGGCCGAGGCAAGGAGTACGATAAGGCCGAAGTGCTCAACAAAAAAGCGCAGGACACCTGGTCGAAGACCCTTGGCGAGGAGCACTCCTGCGTAGCCGCCAGTCTCAATAATCAGGCCGTGCTGTACCAGATTCGGGCGAAGTATTCGGGCGTTCCACAGCTCGACAACTGGGCACGCGAGATTTGGTCCAAGGGACGGAAGGAGGAGCAGCATCCACTGGTTGCCGGTAGCCTCTCGAACCTGGCCATGCTCGACTGCTTGCTGGGTCGCTACGGCCAGGCCAGGTCGCGAAACGATCAGGCCCTCACGATACGCCGCAATACGCTCCCACCGACACATCCGATCATAGCCCTGACATCGACCAGCGAGGCCGTGGTGATGCTCGCGTTGGGGAAGTACAAGGAGGCTCTCCCGCTGGCCTCCGAAGCGCTTACGACTCTTGAGAAGGAGCTCGGCCCGGGGCACACGGCCGTGGCCCCGACGCTGAACGCGCTAGCCACGCTCTACACGGCCGAAGCTCGTTTCGCCAAGGCCGAACCCTATCACCTTCGCGCTATTGGCACGGCCAAAAGTGCCCTAGGTCCGGAGCATCCTTACGTGTCAGTGTGTCTGAACAGCCTGGGCCGGTTGTACCTTGCACAAGGTCGGCTCGACGAGGCGGAGACCATGGCGGTCGAAGCACTGCGGATAGCCGAAAAAACGCTCGGAGAAGATCATCCTACCGTGGCGGCCGGCCTGGCCGTGCGAGGCGTGGCCCTGTTCGGGAAAGGCGACCCCCGCGAGGCGCGGCCCTTCCTGGAAAAAGCGCTGCAAATTCGAGAGGATACCTTTGGCAAGGAACACGCCCTGGTCGCCGAGACGTTGGGTGATCTGGCCGCCCTGGACGACAGCCCAAGGACCTACACCAAGGGTATTTCCCGCTACCGGCGGGCGATCGAGATGGATAAGCGCCTGCTGGGTGATGAGCATCCGGCCGTTGCTCGGCTGCTGGTGGGTCTTGCCCGACTCTACGTCAAGCGAGGTAAGTACGCCGACGCCGCACCGTGTCTGAAGGAAGCCTTGGAGATCCGCCGGAAGTCGCTCGTCCGCTTCCATCCGTTCCTGGCCGATACGCTCGAGGCCTACGCCGAAGTGTTGCGCAACGTCAAGCCACCCAACCCCACGCAGGCCGCGGCGCTGGAAGCCCAGGCACGGCAAGTCCGCGACAAGCACACCGAGGAAGATCGGCCTGAGTAGACGTGCGGATTTGCCACGACCAACCACCGATCACATGAGCAAAGATTCCTATCGCCAGATCGCAACCGACGAGTTCATGCTCCGCGACCGCCTGGCGATCGACCGCACGATCCTGGCCAATGAGCGGACGTTGTTGGCGTACGCACGCACGGCACTGGCACTGTTGGTGATCGGTTTGACCTGCCTGCACTTCATCGATGACGGAGTCCTTCACCTGTTGGCAATCGGCTTCATCGGCGTCGGTGGCGTGGTGTTTTTCGTGGGCGTCGTCCAATTCCTGCGCGTCAAGCGAAGGTTGGACGCAATCCAACAGCCCTGAGAAACCAGATGCCGCCGGACGTTTCACGTACTCTATCGCCACAAGGTAAGGCACGTTATGACCAAGGAAGTGATGCGGCGCACGGCCGCCGATAACGAATACTTGCACAAGGACTTCCACGGAGCGCTGAGCGCGGGGATCGATTACCTCGATGAACACTTCGGGCCCGAGGCCGTGCGAGAGTATCTCGATCAGTTCGCGGCCAAGTACTATGGACAAGTGACGGACGCTCTTTCGAGCCGGGGGCTGGTTGCCTTGAAGGAACATTTCGAGCGGCTCTACCGGATCGAGGGCGGCACGGTTCGCGTTACGCTCGACGACGACGAACTGCTGGTGGAGGTGGAGGCCTGCCCGGCCGTCACGCACATGCGCAAGAATAACCTTCCGGTCGCTCGGCTGTTCGGCGAAACCACCCGGACCGTCAATGAAGCGATCTGCCGTGGGACGCCCTTCGCGGCCGAACTGGTCGAGTACGACGAGCAGACGGGCCGTAGCCGGCAGCGTTTTTATCGGAGGGCCGCATCATGATCTCTTGCACCGATTTCATCCCGGCTTACAGCGAACTGTTCAAGTTCCTTGAGAAGCGCGGCGGCCGGCCGGCGGTTGTCGGCTTCTGGGAGTATCTCTCCGATAATTTCCTGGGCAACTTCCGGAGCCTGATCGAGGAGCACGGGCTGCGCGGCTGCTGGATCTACTGGAGCCACACACTCAACGAGGAGGCGGCCGACTTCACCATGGAACTGGACGAGGAGGCCGGCCTCTTCGTGATCGAGATGCACCGCTGCCCCTCCAAGGGCCGATTGCTGGAGAACGACCGGATCGAGCCATACCACGACTACTGCGGCCATTGCGAGGTGCTCTACGGTCGCGTGCTGGACTCGCTGGGGTTCGAGTACGAATGCGACCTTTCAAAATGCGACCAGGCAACGTGCCGGCTGATCGTCAAGAAGCCGTAACACCCTTTTCCCAACCGAGGACCGAATAGCTAACAGGAGGAGAACATGAACAAGGTGCTCCTGATCGGATCGGTGGTCTTTTTCGCCCTCTCGCTGCTCTGTATCTGCTCCACGACCTGGCGGATCGTGCAGGGCAGCGTCGCCATGTGGTCGACCTACTTCTGGGTCGCCATGGTCTTTCACCCGACAACCGGGTTGATCGGCCTGCTGCTGCTTGACATGGCCGTGCCCGAACGGCTCAAACGCCAAGAGCAAGAGGAGGAAACCCCATGAGCTGGCCCTGGCTAATCGGCGCGGCTGTCGTCTGGCTGCTCTCGGCGATCTGCATCATCGGCACGATCATCGAGGCCGCCATGGGCAAGAAAATCTTCCGCAAGCCCGACACCTGGGGCGGCATAGCCTTTCACGGCGTCACGGCCATCCTGGCCCTGTGGCTGCTGATGAAGGGACTGGGCTGAGTGACACTCTCGCGTGACGGTAAAGACTCCCGACCCCTTTACCGCTCTTTACCGCTCGGCCGTAGGCCGTACCACGACAACCCGTTCGAGCGTGAGGCGTTTGAACAAGGGGGCGGGGGATGAAATGTCACCGGCTGTTCGAGTGGAGCGGTCCTTGCCGTACCTGACGAATGTGGTGTTGATGGAGAAGACGTAGTAAGGGACTCCAATGAACGTGGTCTTGCTCGGAATCGGCATCCGATACTGGCTCGAAGGGAATCCACGGACACGATTGTGCTCCTGAACTTCCACGAGATTACGTTGTTTCACGGATACCCCCCGCTGGACGATGGCCTGCTGGCTAATTTTCGTGCTTGACGTTTGACGCCACATTTTCCGACGACTATACTCGGATACCGTGTCGGCAGTGGTTGCTGGCACGTTGGGCTGAGTGAGCGGTTCAGAAAACCGCAATCCTCGCCCGTGCTGAAACACCCCTCTTGCCGATTTAGGTAGTGATGAACAAGGTCCTATCATACGCTGGTGCGGGATTAGTTGGTTTGGCAGCGGCTCTTTTACCTGCCAGAAGTTCAACGGGAGATTTTGTCCAGTTTAGTAATACCACTGCGCCTGGAACAACAGGTTTTACTGGTGAATTGATAGGTGGAAGCCCTAGTGTTATTGATAATAGTTATGCTTCAAGTTCTGGAGTTACAGCAGGTTATGATGATGGAGTTGATAGCGTTTTAGACACTTCAATCAATCCCAATTTGCAATTCTTCGTTACATATTTTCCACTGGTTGATTCTGGTGGTGGCGATGTTGCGGTAGATTTCAACAAGTCTACCTTTCCAACTGCCGGGGAAACTTATACGGCAAGATTGAGTTTTGAGGATAGGCTTGGTGCAGGAGCATATGCCCCGAATTGTATTAAGTTTGATAATTTGACGATAAACAATCCAAATGGAATTGTTGATTACCAATATGATTTATCTGTTGATAGTGACCTAGATTGTATTAGAGACCATTTTGAATCAGGCTTAGTAAGTGACATAATGGCAACACCTGAACAAAGAACCGGATATTGGAATCAAACTATTCTACCCGGATATGGATGGAATGATGGTGAATTTTACGGAGATTTAACATTAACTGCGATTCAGGGCGAGGGGCCGACAATTCCTGAACCTTCAACACTTGCGATTCTTGCGGCGGCTCTAGGGGCATATGCTCTACGACGAAAGAGAAAACGTGTTTCTGGAACACAATGCTAGTGTTGATGATCCGTAAGTCCAAACTCAACATCAATACCTCATCCTCTCAGCCGCCTCTCCCCGGACAGTATACTTAATTATTGTCCTAGAAGAGTTGTGTATGCTGTCCCCGGAACTCCGTTGACCGCGTTGAATATGGCTTCGTTATCAGGGCGGCGTGGCTGCGAGAGGTGGCCATATGCGCCGGGGCCTCTTGTGTCTTGCGGCACACCGATAGACAAGCTATCGGTGCTACCCGCTAGCGGTGCTACCCGCTTGGACGTCCCAACTTTCCGCCGCGCATGGCACCTGTAACGTGAGCTATACTTGCGCACGCGGTCTACCCTGGCCGGGGCGGTCGGGGTTTTGCACCATTCCAGGCAGGAGAAGAAGCAATGCTGTCGAAAAAGGTCCAGCTAGGCACGATGTCCTCCTCGGAGCAGTTCCACGCGCTAACCTACGGCTCGCGGTTCACGGCTCAATCGGTCCCCAAGTATGAAATGCCCGATCAGTCGATGCCGGCCAACGTGGCCTATCAGATTGTGCACGATGAGCTGAACCTGGACGGCAACCCGGCGCTGAACCTGGCATCCTTCGTCACAACCTGGATGGAGCCCGAGGCCGAGCGGTTGATGGTCGAAACACTGGGCAAGAACTATATCGACCAGGACGAATACCCACAAACTACCGAAATACAGAACCGCTGTGTCAACATGCTGGCCCATCTGTACAACGCGCCGGAGGGGCACACGGCGATGGGCACCGGCACGGTGGGCTCCTCGGAGGCGATCCATCTGGCCGGGTTGGCGTTGAAGTGGAACTGGCGGAAACGCCGCCAGGCACAAGGCAAGCCGGCCGATAAGCCCAACCTGGTGATGGGCGGTAATGTTCAGGTCTGCTGGGAGAAGTTCGCCCGATACTTCGAGGTCGAGCCACGCTACGTGCCGCTGACATCAAAGCGATACGTGCTGGGCGTCGACGAAGCGCTCGAAATGGTCGACGAGAACACAATCGCCGTGGTGGGCATTTTGGGTAGCACCTACACGGGCGAGTACGAACCGATCGAACAGCTCAACGACGCCCTGGAGCGGCTCAATGCCCGAACCGGCTGGGAAGTGCCGATCCACGTCGACGCGGCCAGCGGGGGCTTCGTGGCCCCGTTCAGTTCACCCGAGTTGAAGTGGGACTTCCGCCTGCCGCTGGTCCGCTCGATTAACGCCTCGGGCCACAAGTACGGATTGGTCTACCCGGGCGTGGGCTGGGTCGTCTGGCGGAGCGAGGCCGAACTGCCCGAGGAGCTGATCTTCCACGTCAACTACCTGGGCGGCGACCAGCCGACCTTCAACCTGAACTTCTCCCGTGGCGCGAACCAGATCATCGCCCAATACTACAACTTGCTCCGCCTGGGCCGGGAAGGCTACACGCGGATCATGGACAACCTGCAACTCAACGCCCAGTACATTACCGAACGGCTCGAAGAGACCGGCAAGGTCAATATGCTGAGTAAGCTGGGCGACCTGCCGGTGGTTACGTTCGCACTGAAGGACAGCAGCCGGGTGACGGTCTTCGACATTTCCGCCCGGCTGCGGCAGCGTGGCTGGATAATGCCGGCCTACACCATGGCGGCCGACGCCCAGGACATCGCCGTATTGCGGATAGTGGTTCGCGAAGGGTTCAGCCGCGACATGGCCGACCTGCTGTTGGACGATATCTTCCGACTGGTGGCCGAGGCCGAGAAAGCTCCCTCCGCCACCACAACCCGGGCCACCGCGAAGACGCGAGGCGTTTGTTAGCTTGGCAGTCGTCCGGACTTGCACGTTGGCCTGGGAATTCGGCATTCTACCTGGTACACTCGTAGCCGCCAGCGGAAGCTGGCGGTTGCGTCGCGTCGCGGTCACGCCAGCCACTCGGGGGTGTTGTGTCGGCCAACCGCCGGCTTCCGCTGGCGGCTATTGCAACCAGACTTGGAGGCTGACTGATGCCGGATTCCGTTTTACAGAAACTCGCCGACGTTGGAATCGTGCCCGTGGTGGCTATCGACTCGGTAGATCATGCCCTCCCCCTGGCCGATGCCCTGATCGGTGGCGGTCTGCCGGTGGCCGAGATCACCTTCCGCACGTCGGCCGCCGCCGAAGTGATTTCCCTGCTTAGCAGTAAGCGGCCCGAGCTGCTCGTGGGCGCCGGCACCGTGCTGACGGAAGAAAACCTGCTGGCCGCCAAGGAGTGCGGGGCCCGATTCGCCGTATCGCCAGGGCTCAACCCGCGGATCGTGGGTCGGGCGGCCGAGATCGGGTTGCCGTTCGTACCCGGCGTGGCCACGCCCAGCGACGTCGAGGCCGCGCTGGCACTGGGCCGCACGCAGTTGAAATTCTTTCCCGCCGGAATGCTCGGCGGCGTGGCCATGGTCCGGGCGCTGGCCGGGCCCTACGGTCACACGGGCGTACGCTTCGTGCCAACCGGCGGCGTCAACGCCGACAACCTGCCCGAATACCTGGGTTGCCCGGCCGTGGCCGCCGTGGGCGGCACCTGGCTGGCCAAGCGTGAGGACATGGCCGCTGGCCGCTGGGACGACGTCCGCCGGCGCTGCCAGGCGGCCGTCGAGATCGTCGCTCGGGCACGCGCGTGAAGCGGCGACGAAATGGCCGCGGCCCTACCGCCTTACGTCGAGCGGATCGCGCACTTCGGCAGGGCCTTGCGCAAACGTTCCACCCCCGACTCGCTGATGCGGGTTTGGGTCAGCGTGAGTTGCTCAAGCGAGGTGAGTTTCACCAGCGTGTCGACGGCCGCGTCGGTTAGTTCGGTCTCGCTCAGGTTGAGCTTCTTCAGGTTGGTCATTTTGGCCAGATGGACGACCTGGGCGTCGGTGATTGGCGACTGGGCCATACCCAGCGAGATCAGCTTTTCGGGATGCGGCAACTTTTCTAGTGCCGCGCCGTTGACGCCCGTATCGCTCAACGCCAATCGACGCAGTCCCTTGTAGCCGGCCAGCACGGCCAGGCCGGTGTCGGTCACATTGGGGCACTGGTACAGCGTGAAGTCTTCAAGCGGCAGCTTTCCGAGCCGAGCGACGCCGGCGTCGGTAATCGGACAGTTGTCAAGGGCCAGGCCGGTCAGGTTGCTCATGCGGCCCACCGTCGCCAGCACGCCATCGTCGATTTTCGTGCCACCCAGTTTCAGCGTGTGAAGCGATTTCTTGGCGGCCAGCTTCTCGATCCCCCGTAGGGTAACGCCCCGGCAGTTGCGCAGGTCGAGCTCGCTCAACCGCGGCAGGCTCAACAACGTGGCCAACCCGGCGTCGGTTACGCCACCACCCAGCAGTCGCACGGCCCGTAGCTCGGGCATTTCCGAGAGCGGCTTCATGGCGGCGTCCGTAACCATTGGTGCCACGCGCAGGTCGATCAGCTTGAGACTCTTCAGCCCGGCGAGCTGCGCGATGCCCGTATCGCTGACCATGGTATTCTTCAGCATCAAGCTGGTGAGCTTGACGTGCTCGGCGATTTTCGGCACAAGTTGATCGTCGATGCCGGGCCCTTCGAGCGTCAGCGACGCGAGGTGCTCGAAGACGAGGATCTGCTCCATCTGCGCGTTATCGGCCCAACTCCGCCCGGCGGCCGAGTCGACCAGGACCACCCTGTCCGCATCGTCTTCCTTAAGCACCACGCCCAACTCCTCGGCCAGCTTCTTGGCCGCCGCGACCTGCTCGGCCGAATACTTAGGCGGTTGAGCCACCGCTTGGGCTTCCGGCTTGGCTGGGGGCTCGGCCTCGGGCTGAGCGACCGGCTGGTCGGGTTTTTCCGCGGGTTGCTCGCTCGGCTTCTCGGCCGGCCGGCAGCCGGCCAGCGCCAA
>Ga0255448_1005_pt2 | contig 18192 bp, 15 predicted proteins | sample ANMaggSSYBR02J12_FD_182657 | JGI IMG/M metagenome (GOLD analysis project Ga0255448, IMG submission 182657) | Sediment cell enrichment communities from methane seep in Santa Monica Basin, California, United Staets - ANME aggregate JGI... | ecosystem: Environmental > Aquatic > Marine > Cold seeps >...
ACGGCCAACACGGCCGAGGCGGCTGCGATTCGCTTGGCGTCGGGCCGCCAGGCCAGAAGCCCGGCCAAACCGATCGCGGCCAGCAGGCCGAGCGCCTGACGCCAGACGTCTTGAGTGCTGCCGCCGTGCGAGGCGAGGTAACCCAGCAGCCGGCCGTTGAACTGGAAGGCGGCCACGTTGCCATGATTCGTCAGGCCGGCCGCGTCGCCAAGCACGACAACCGTTCCACGCCCCAGCCGCCGCTCGGCCGCCAGCACCAGGTCGCCCAGCCGCTCGCCCGAGTCGTAACGAAAGGATTCCGTCATCACCGCGTCGCTGCCCGGGTCGCTATAGCCGCGGCAGCCGACCAGCAGCGGTCGGGCGGGCCAGGGCGTGCTGATCGACGAGCTGGTGACGATGCCGAACCGTTCGTGCCGATCATCCAGACCCAGCGTTGCGGGGTGCGAAAGGGGCAACAGCGAGTGACGCCAGCGGGGCGCCGCGGCGATGGCCACGTCGAAACGGACCTCCATGCCGGTCGGACGAAGCACCTCGTTGAAGCTGCTGTGTGAACGCTCGTCTTGAACGACCGGCTCGGCCACCACCAGCAGCGATCCGCCACGGCGGACGAATGCCCAAATTCGCTCCAACCGCTCGGCCGGCCAGGGTTCGTCGGGATGCAGCAGCACGAGCACGTCGGCCGTTGCCAGGTCGGACTCGGCCAACTCGGGCGAGATGACCATCCGGCCGCCGAGGCTCTCGACGAACTGGGGTAACATGCCGTACATGCCCGACGAACGCCGCCCGTAGCTGTCGTATTTCGGCTTGTCCCAGTTCAGGTATCCGCGTTGGTAAGCGACGATTGTTTTGTCCGACAGGTCGGCACCGCCGGTCGACAATCCAACCAGCATGGGCAGCAGCAGCGCGAAGGCCAACGGCCCCAGCTCGACGGCCGTGCGGCCGACGCCCGACATATCGCCCACATCGCCCGGCTCGTCCGCCCGGGGGACCGGCTGCCAGGACGACCAGCGGAACATGGCGGCGGCGATGAGCGTCTGAATCGCGACCGCCGCCAGCGGCACGTTCCAGGGCAGCATCGATCGCAGCGTGTCGACCAGTCGGCGGTCGGGCGGTGTGTACAGATCGTCGGTTGGCGGTGGCAAGGGGTCGGGCAGCATGTCGGCCAGATCGACCGAGAAGGCGAGCAAGATCAGGTAGACCGCGTGACCCGCAAGGATTGCCCCGACTGCGTACATTAACCGGCGAGCCTTGCCTTGTGCCGAGAATCGCAGCCAGCCGGCCGTCAACAGGCCCATCAGCACCAGGAAATCGAGCCCGCCGTAGGTTGCTCCCACCCGCAACGGTTCACCCGACATGGCCTCGGCCACCTGTCCCGGCAGCGCGGCCAATGCGTCGGCAGCCAGCCAGACGGATGGAATGGCGGTGTACGCCGCCCGATATACGCCAAACGCGGCCACCGCCAGGGCGGTCACCAGCAGGGCACGTCGGTCGAGTCCGAAGCCGCATCGGGCGAGCAGGGCCAGGACGACGGCGGTTGCCAACACACCCTGTGCGGTCGAGCCGGGCAACAGTACGAGAACGCCCAGCATGGCAATCACGATGGCCGCCAGCAGTGCGATCTGACCCCGGCCGGGTTGTACTGCCACGATGGCTACCGCCAGGGCCGCGCAGACGATGGCAAGCTGGAGCGGTTGGGCAAGAAATCCGGCCGAACCGGCCGAGACCCAGGCAGCGACAAGCCCCGCGCCGGCCGCCACGACTGTCGCCGACGACGGTGCATGTTCGACGGGGTCCAACACGGCGGGCGAACGGTCGCGGGACGTGTTTGTAGTTGGGTCCGGTTGAGCCATGTTCAGTCCGCTGCGTCGGGTGACAAGTCCACTCAGTATGGCGGCGGGCGAGAATTGCGTCAAGGTTGGCCGCGTTCACCGACCCGGCAAGCGGGGCGGGGTCGGGTGTTTGCTTTCAAGATCGCTTGACTCTATATTGGTAACCCTTGCCACGATAAACACCAACAAGCAGCGGAGACCAGAAGACCATGACACGACAGCCGGATCGACGTAGTTTCTTTCGCGACGCCACGCTGCTGACCGCCGGGGCGGTGGGCGGAATCGCCGGAGGCTTGTTTCCCGTCCGCTCGCCGGCCATCGAGCCGGTAAAGCGTGACGGCCGAGCCAAGTTCAAGTTCAGCCTGGCGGCGTACAGCTACCGCAAGCTGCTCAAGGGCAACCCGCCGGCGCTTACGCTCGACGACTTCCTCGCCGACTGCGCCCGGATGGGGCTCGAAGGCGCCGAGCCAACCACTTACTACTTCCCCAAGGAAGTTACGCCCGAGTACATCAACCATCTCAAGGGCCTGGCCTTTCGGCTGGGGTTGGACATCTCGGGCACGGCCGTGGGCAACCGCTTCTGCTATCCGCCGGGCGAAAAGCGTGACGAGCAGATCGCATACGTCAAGCAGTGGATCGATCACTCCGCCGCGCTGGGCGCGCCGGTGATACGCAAAAGGGTCAAACGGTGGACGAGGCCCACAAGCTGGCCGTGGCCGGGATCGAGGAGTGCTGCGACTACTCGGGCAAGCGGGGTGTGTATCTGGCACTTGAGAACCACGGCGGGCTGACCACCACGATCGACGGCATCATGCGGCTGGTAAAGGACGTTAAGAGCCCCTGGTTCGGCGTGAACCTCGACACGGGCAACTTTCGCGACATCAAGCTGGACACGATGTACGATCACCTCGCCCGGCTCGCGCCATACTCCGTGAACGTGCAGGTCAAAGTGACCATGCGAGACGAGCGGAAGCAGAACGTGCCGGCCGATTTCAAGCGGCTAGCGAGTATTCTCACCAAGGCGGCCTACCGCGGCTACATCGTGCTGGAGTACGAGGAAGACGACGATCCTCGCCAGGCCTGCCCCCGCGTCATCGCGCAGTTGCGCGAGGCCTTCGCGTAGGTCAGTAGCCGAATGGGTCGATTGCGTGGCGTGGGCGAGAAACCTATCGAAGTTGTCAGGCACGGGGTGCCTGACCTACGTGGGTGCCTCGGGGCTGCCGGACGATCACTCGGGCTGGGCGGAGGCGATTACGAGTTCGCCGCGGTAAATGCCCTTGAGACCCCTGAGGCGCGAGGCGATGCTTTGCAGTTCGGCGGCCGGGCCGCGCAGCACGATCACCTCCAGGCAAAGGTCGTGATCGAGGTGCGTGTGCAGCGTCGAGACGATTAGCTCGGTGTGATCGTGTTGCAGCTCCATCAGGCGGTCTTGCAACTGCGGCCGGTGGTGGTCGTAGACCAGTGTCAACGTGCCGGCCACGTCGTGCGACTGCGAATGCCAGGCCTCGGCCGTCAGCTTCTCGCGAATCAACTGGCGAACCGCCTCGCTTCGGGTGGCAACCTGCTGGCGCTGGCAGTATTCGTCGAACTTGTCGAGTAACTCGTCCTCGACCGACACGGAGAATCGCACTATCTCAGACATCGCGCTCCACCTCCAGGAATATCAGCGTGTTGTTAACGCCCTCGCTGGGCGCTATCTCGTCGGTCACCGTGAAACCCTCGATATCCTCCGCACTCACCGGCCGGTAGAGCACGGCTCTGATGCCCGTATACGTGCGGCAAACCACCGGCACCGGGTCTTGGGTTCGCAGAATCGTTCGGATCGTGCGGAACACGCGCGACTTGGGCTCGGCCAGGGCGGCTACCAACACGGCCGTGGCCGGCAGACGCGCGAGACACGATTCGTCGCCCTCGATGACCGACACGCGGTCGGCCAGGTCCAGCCGTTCGATGCACTGCCGGGCCAGGTCGATGGCCGTACGGTCGGTGTCGATACCCGTCGAGCGCACACCGAACAGCCGCGCCGCCAGGATCAGCGAAAGCGGCAACGCCCCGCAGCCGACGAAGGCCAGGTGGTCGTCGCCCGATAGATTCAAAGCGTCCGCTTGCTTGCGAACCAGGGTTTCGTATCGCGGGTAGAGTGGGTAGGAGGCCAGCCGGGCCCAGGGGTCGTCGGCCTCGAACAGTTCCTTGGCCAGATGCGCTTCGTGCAGGCTGAAGAACGTGGCATAGTACGACCGCACGGCCGGCAGCACGGCGGCGATTTGCGGGTCGGTGAGAATCAACTCACCTAGCCGATCGCCAATATCGAGATGCACCAGATCGTCGAGCACTTGATACTTGCGGAATAGGTCGTGCTGCGAAAGCCGCGTCAGCGTGTCGGGTGTATGCTCGCGTATGCTGGCGTGGAACTCCAGCAGGTGCGGCTTGATTATCTCCAGGCTACGCCGACAGTTGAGACAACAGCCGAGGAAATCGTGCTCCTCCAACTCGTGCTCATGCCGGTAGTCGACGTCGTGCATTGCAGTGGTCAGTGGCTAGTGCTTAGCCCCGGCGGCCACGCCGGGGAGACTTGACTGTTGTTTCCGCGTGGGTCTCGTACCTCGACCCACCCTACATTTCACGCCGCCCGTTTAAGGGCTTGCGACTTGGGGCTGAAGTGTAACGTCACGGCGCGGAGCCGGCCGTTGTGCTCGATGAGTAACTCCAGCTTGTCGGAGTCGGCCCCCAACAGCTTGATGAACTGCTCGTCGCCGTCGAAGTCGTGGCCGCCGACCTGGTAGACGCGGTCCTCGGGGTTCAGGCCGGCACGGGCGGCGGGCGAGCCGGGTAGTACCTGCGTGAGGATGGCCGCGCCCGGCTCCGCGTCGTCGGTCCGCCAGGTTATGCCTAGTCGAAGCGGCTGGCCGTCGAGCCGGGCGGTCAACTCGACCGGCCGCTCGCCGCCCGGCCTGTTCACCGTAAGCTTGACCGGGTTGGTCGCTGTAACGACTGCCCCCAGCAAATCGTCGTTGGTGCGGATGTCGCGGCCGGCGAAGCGGACTATCCGGTCGCCCAGCTTCAGTCCCGCCTTGTCGGCCGGCGAGCCGAGCACGATTCGATTCAGACGAAGGTTGCCAAGCGGCGAGGCGTGCTCCTCCCAACCTATGCCGAGCCGGTCGGGCAGTTGCGTCGACCGGGCGAGCAGGTCATCCAACGTCTTGACCGATTCGTGACGCGAGGCGATCCGGAACCGTGTTACCGTCTCCTCGTTGGCTATTTCGTACATCGCACCGAACAGCAGCCGAACCACTTGACGCATGCCCTGGTTGTTTATCAGCCTGGCGTCGTCCCGCTCGGTGTGGTAGTCGTTGTGTACGCCCGTGTGGAGCATCAGCACGGGAATACTCTTGTCGAAGAAGCTGAAGTGGTCGGCGTTGGACTTGATGTCCCAGGAGAAGTCGATCGTCAGGCCGAGCCGGTCGTTCTGGCGACTGACGAGTTCCCGCAGCCCGTAACCGGATCGGCCGGCGTAGATCATGAGTTGGTTGTCGCGGAGCCGGCCGATCATATCCATGTTGAAGACGAAGGCCACGTTCTTTAGAGGAACGGTCGGATGTGCGACCCAATGCTTTGACCCCAGCAGTCCCTTTTCCTCGGCGTCCCAGGCGGCGAAGAGGATCGACCGCCGTGGCGGCTGGGCAAGCCGGGTGAAGGCCTGGGCAAGTTCCATCAGGCCGGCCGTGCCGGTGGCGTTGTCGTCGGCCCCGTTGTGGATAAGCCCCACCGTACCCCGGCTGCTCCGTTTGCTACCCAGGCCCACGTGATCGTAATGCGCCCCAACGACGATGTACTGGTCCTTCAACTTGGGGTCGCTTCCTTCGAGTCGGGCGAGAATGTTTCGGAAGTTCGGCTGGAAGGACTGGCCGAAGCGATTGGCGTCTCCGGCCGGCGCGAGTCCCAGTTCCTCGAATCGGGCGGCCAGGTAGTCGCCCGCCTCGCGGCCCCCGCGTCTGCCCGCCTCGCGGCCCTCCAGCTTATCGTCGGCCAAATGGACGACGTAATGCTTCAGGTCCTCGGTCGTTATTGATTCCAGTGCGGCAAAGTACGAGGAGGTCTTCTTGACCGCCGCCGAACCGACGGTCGAGAGGCAACCGAGCAGGACGGCCAGCAGCACGGCGTAGTTAGAAGTGCGGGCAAGGCGATTGGTGGTGGGGGTCATGCGGGCGCCAAATTACTAGGTTTTGGTGAGATGGCAATGCTGGTGACCGTTCACACTCTGCTGGGGACTGGTCCATTTTTCGGTCAATTGGCTATCCATTCAGTTGGCAGTCGCAAGCCGAAAACATGGACCTGTCCCGTTTCGTTGGGCGAAGGCGACAGTCCCATTTTCGCGGCGAAATAGGGTTGTTTTGTAAGCGAAGTCAATCGGCCGCGAAAATTGGGACAGTCCCCCGTGAACGGTTACCACGGTTCGCACACGAACGCAGCATGTGGTATTATACTGTATTCGCCATCGGCGTCAGGGGTACCCGAAAAACTGGCCTAATCGAGAGATTCGCTGTAACCTACCCTGTTTCGCGCCCCTGCGGTGAATCGCGCGGCTTCCGGTCCCATACGGTCGACATTGATCGTCTGATCGACTACCCTGGGTGCCGAGATCGCGTAAGCAGTTAGCGGGTAGCCCCGATAGCTTGTCTATCGTGGCGGCGCAGTCGCAAGAGGCGGTCGCTTAGCGTCTCTCGTGCCTGCCGGCACACCGATAGCGGAGCTATCGGTGTTACCCTGCTGTTGATCGACGAGCGTCTTGCACCCGTGCACGGAAGAGAAGAACCGAGCATATCAGCCACACTAACCGTCAAGAGAGGAAAGCATAATGAGTTCCAAGCGAGTGTTCCTTAGCGAGAGCGACATGCCACGGGCCTGGTACAACCTGCAGGCCGATCTGCCGCAACCGGTACCGCCCCCGCTCCACCCGGCCACCAACCAGCCGATTGGCCCGGCCGATCTTGCGCCACTCTTTGCAAAGGCCCTGATCGAGCAGGAGGTCAGCCAGGAACGATGGATCGAAATACCCGAGCCCGTGCGGAAGGTACTTTCGATCTGGCGTCCTTCGCCGCTGGTTAGGGCGAGTGGGTTGGAGGCCGCGCTGAAGACACCCGCCCGAATCTACTTCAAGGACGAAAGCCACAGCCCGCCCGGCAGCCATAAACCGAACACGGCCGTACCGCAGGCGTACTACAACAAGATAGAGGGCATCAACCGGCTGACGACCGAGACGGGTGCCGGTCAGTGGGGTAGCGCGTTGTCGTTCGCCGGCAGCATGTTCGACATGGAAATCAAGGTGTACATGGTTCGGGTGAGCTACGACCAGAAGCCTTACCGCCGCTCGATGATGCATATGTGGGGTGGCGAGGTAACGCCGAGCCCCTCGGAAGAAACGGAAGCCGGCCGCCAGATGCTGGCTATCGACCCCGATACGCCCGGCAGCCTGGGCATGGCCATCAGCGAGGCCGTCGAGGCGGCCGCCAAGCGTGACGACACCAAGTACACGCTCGGCAGCGTGCTGAACCACGTGATGCTGCACCAGACGGTCATCGGCCTGGAGGCCGAGAAGCAATTCGAGTTGATCGGCGATAGCCCCGACGTGGTGATCGGCTGCGTGGGCGGCGGCAGCAACTTCGCCGGGCTGGCCTTCCCGTTCATCCGCCGCAGGATCGAGGGAAAGGATATCCGCTTCGTCGCCGTCGAGCCCTGCTCCTGTCCCACGATGAGCCGCGGGCAGTACCGCTACGACTTCGGCGACACGACCAAGCTGACGCCGCTGATCAAGATGTTCACGCTGGGGCACAGCTTCGTGCCGCCGGGTATCCACGCCGGTGGCTTGCGGTACCACGGCATGGCGGCCATGGTCAGTTTGTGTGCCGAGATGGGCATCATCGAGGCGAGGGGCCTGCATCAGATCGAGTGCTTCGAGGCTGCCAAGCTATTCGCCGCCACCGAGGGCACCATTCCCGCTCCCGAAACCTCGCACGCCATTCGGGCAGCCATCATCGAGGCCGAGCGCTGCCGCGAGACGGGCGAGGAGAAGTGCATTGTCTTCAACTTCAGCGGCCACGGCCTGTGCGATCTTGGCGCCTACGACCGCTACTTTGCCGGCGAGTTGCACGACTACGAATACCCACAAGACAAGATCAAAGCCGCCATCGCCGAGTTGCCCGACATCAAGTGATACGCCGGCAGGACCGTACTGCCACCTTGGTTGCGATAGCCGCCGGCGGAAGCTGGCGGTTGATTTGCAGTTCGATTACGCTGTCCAATGGAAACTGTTGTGTCGGGCAACCGCTTCCGCTGGCGGCTATTGTCGAACTACTCTGGATGGGTTGCGTGAATGTTCGCGTCCACAAATCGTAAGTGGTTGCGAGCACCGCACTTGCGCAGATCTGTTGGCATGTCGGCGCGAGGCCGAGACTCAACTGCCCTGGCAATGTGGAGGGGGCCGTATAGAATGGAACGGAATCGGCGCGTACGGTTGCCCGGCGGCTGGGTGTGAATAGGAGTAAAGGTGACTAACTCGTGACAGAAACGCCTGACAACAAAACCCTCGACCGGCCTCACGTCGAGTTGAAGGACCCGATGCTGGCAGCTTTTCTGGCCTGGCTGGTGCCCGGCCTGGGGCATCTGTATCAGCACCGCCACGGCAAGGCCGTGCTGTTCTTCATCTGCATTATGAGCACGTTTGTGTACGGGCTGTACCTTGGCGGCAGCGAGGAACTCGGCTGGGGGCGAGTGGTGTATGCCTCCTGGCGGGAGGGCGACAAGCGACTGCCCTACCTGTGTCAGGTGGGAATGGGTTTGCCCGCCATGCCGGCACTCGTTCAGGCGAATCGGGTTCGCAGGGGCAAGCCGCCTTTGTGGAACGGGTTCATGGCGCCGCTGTCGCAAGCGCCGGATGGGTTCGACAAGTCGGGCCAGGAGCTTGCTCGTGGCGGGTTCGACGAGTCGGGCCGCGTTACAATGAACAAACCGTACTACGACCTGAACCGGCTGTTCGAGTTGGGGACCGTCTACACCATGATCGCCGGGCTCCTGAACATCCTCGCCGTATACGACGCCTGGGGTGGACCCGTCTTCATCGAAACCGAGGAGGAAGGGGAAAAGGAAGGATGAGGGATGAGGGATGAAGGAGGAAGGCGGCCGCTTTCTACTTTCAGCTTTTGACCTTCACTTCAGCCTTCAACCTTCACCTTCACCTTCACTTTCATCCTTCATCTTTCATCCTTCTCATGAACAACCTCCTGTTGGCCGCCATCGGCAACAACGACATGTGGTACGCCCTGCCGCTAGTGATAGCGGTCAGTCTGGTATACTCGGCTACTCGGCATGAACAGATGGGGCCCATACTCGGCCACGCATTTCGGATCGGGGTCTGGATCGTCGGTTTCATGGCCGTGGTTTTCGCGGTGCTCTTGTTGATCTCCTGGTGGCTCTGAGGGCGTGGGAATGAGAATCGTAGTCTTAGGGGCCGGTACGGTCGGAACCTCGATCGCCGATATGCTCTGCCAGGATCGGCACAGCGTGACGGTCGTCGATATCGATTCGGCGAACACCCGGCGGGTGAACGACGAACTGGACGTCCGAGTGGTGACCGGCTCGGCGGCCCAATCGAGCGTGCTCTTCCAGGCGGGTATCCTGGGAGCCGACCTTTGTCTGGCCGTCACCGGCAGCGATGAAGTCAATATGATCGCCGCCAGCATGGCCAGAGCGATGGGCGCCCGCCGCACCGCCGCCCGGGTGTACGCGCCCGTCTTCCGCGATCTGAGCACCTTCGACTACCAGCGGCACTTCAACATCGACCGCCTGCTCAGCATGGAGCACCTTTCGGCCATGGAACTGGCCCGGGGTATCCGACATCCCGACTCGATCGCCGTGGAAAACTTCGCCCGGGGTGAGTTGGAAATGCAGGAGATGGTCATCTTCGAGCAGACGCCGATGGCGGACGTACCACTTAAGGATCTCGAACTGCCGCCCGGCGTACGGATCGGTTCGATCTCGCGTGGCGGCGTGACCACCATCGCCGGCGCCGGCGACCGCGTGGTAGTTGGCGACCGGATCACGTTAATCGGCACGCGAGAGGACGTCGACGAGGTCAAGGAGCGATTCCAACGCGAGCAGCCACCCAAGAAGGGCGTGGTAATTGCCGGCGGCGGCGAGACGGGGTACCACCTCGCCCGGGTGCTCGAAGGACGCCGCTTCGCCGTGCTCCTGATCGAGGCCGACCGGAAGCGATGCGACTTCCTCGCCGCGCACCTCAAGTACGCCACGGTGGTAAACGGGGACGTGAAGCGCCGGGCGAGTCTCGAGGAGGAGCGGGTAGGTAGCGCGGACGTCTTCGTGGCCTGCACGGGTGACGATGAAGACAACATCATGGCCTGCGTCGAGGCACGCGAACTGGGCGCCGCCGAAACAATGGCCATTGTCAGCCGGCCCGACTACGCCAACGTCGTCGGTAAGCTGGGTATCAAGCCGGCCGTCAGCCCCCGCGAGGTGATCGCCACGCAGATACTTGGGTTCCTGAACACGGGAGCGGTTATCTCGCGAATGCCGCTCTCGCGTGGCGGGAATATCGAAATACTCGAGATCGAGGTGCTCGACGACGCGCCGGTAACCGAGCACGTCCTGGCCAAGCTCGAGCTGCCCGCCGAATGCCTGATCGCGGCAGTCATCCGCGAGAGCTACGTCATGCTGCCCGGCGCCGACGACCGTCTTACCCCGGGCGACACCGCGGTTATCCTGGTCGATGGCTCGGTGCTGGAGCCGACGCTGAAGATGTTCAATACCAACGGCGGGCAATGAACTCAAACTGTAAGGTGGGGAGTCCGAAAATGGGGACTGGCTCCGTCACGCGCTGGTTTTCACGGGAGTTTTCGGTTTGCCGACGGTGCCTGTCCCCTTTTTCGGACGGCGAATATCGAGCACCGCGGAAAAAGGGGACAGGCACCTCGCGACTACGGTTTTTCCCTCGCTTCCGGCCAATATCTGCACCGAGTTTTCAACACCCCCGGTGCCAGTCCCCATTTTCCGCTGACCACTTATAGTTTGGGCAATGAACAAACCACTCCTCTGCAAGCTGCTGGGCCTGGTAGCCATGCTCATCGGCGGCTCGATGGCATTCAGCCTGCCCTGGGCGCTGCCAGTCTTCGGCGGCGACTGGCAGCACGAGCAGGAGGGCTTCATCGGCCTGATCGGATCGATGATCATCTGCTTCGCCGTGGGTACGGGGTTGCGATACCTGGGCCGAAACGGCAGTTCGCAACTCTTCCGCAAGGAGGCCATGGCGGTGGTCGGGCTGAGTTGGGTGCTGGCCACCGTGCTGGGCGGACTACCATACCGGCTCAGCGGCACCTATCGCGCCGCCGGCGTGAGGATGAACTCCGTCGACGCCATGTTCGAGTCCCAGTCGGGCTTCAGCACAACCGGCGCCACCGTGCTCAACGAACTGGAAGACCCGGCGCTCGTGCCACGCTGCATCCTCTTCTGGCGGTCCTCGACGCACTTCTTGGGCGGCTTGGGAATTATTGTGCTGTTCGTGGTCATTCTGGGGCAAGGATCGGCGGGCAAGGCGCTGATGCGGGCCGAGATGCCCGGCCCAAGCCACCATTCTCCACAAGCGAGAATGCAGCACACGGCCTGGGTGCTCTTCCTGATCTACGTCGGGCTGAACGCCACGCTTACCGGGCTGTTGCTGGTGGAGGGGCTCTCGCTATTCGATGCACTCTGCCACGCATTCGGTACCATGGCCACCGGAGGATTCAGTACATACAACGCCAGCGTGGCGCATTTCGCCACCGTGCCGGGGCTCAACGGCCCGCTGATCGAAATGACCATCGTGGCCTTCATGTTCCTAGCCGGCACCAACTTTATGCTCCTCTACCTCGTGCTAATACTCAAGCCGCGGGGACTGCTGGATGACATCGAATGGCGCACCTACACCGCCGTTATAGTAGTAGTGACCGCCATGATCGTCGCTTTCGGGCTATACCATCACGACTTCGACCAGTGCGGGGCCGATCGCGACGTTATCGCCGTGGCCGACGGCGCCGACCAGACCGATTACTCGCCACCCGTCGGAAACGCCGTCCGCTACGGACTCTTTCAGGTCGTCTCGTTGATGACCACCACCGGATACTGCACCGACGACTTCAATCAGTACAACAGCTTCGCCCGGGGTGTGCTCCTGTTACTGATGTTCGTGGGCGGTTGCGCGGGCAGCACGGGCGGCGGGCTGAAGGTGATCCGGCACATCCTCTTCTGCAAGACGCTCTGGCTGGAGGTCGAGCAGGCCTTTCACCCCAGCGTCGTGCGGCCGCTGCGGCTGGGCGGCAAACCGGTCGAGGACCAGGAACTCCGCAAGAACGTGCTCGTCTACTTCGGGCTGATACTGGCCATCTTCACTATCTCCTGGATGCTCACCATCACCTTGGAGCCGAACAGCACCTGGACCGATCACGGACATGCGGTCGAACACAAACTGCTGGATGCCGCCACCTGCGTGACCGCCACGCTCAACAACATTGGCCCCGGGCTGGGGATCGTTGGTGCCACGAAGAACTACTCCAACTTCAGCCCGGCCAGCAAGATACTCTTCACCTGGCTGATGATGATCGGCCGCCTGGAGATATTCGTCATCCTGGTGCTCTTCGTACCCGGATTCTGGAGGAATCAGTAGGTCTATTCCCCCGACGTGGCCGTCGGGGCTAACAGCCCGTTGAAAAAGGGTGCCGCTGCTGGCTTGCCCAGCAGTGCAAAACACAAACCCAGCAAAAACACTGCTGGACAAGCCAGCAGTGGCACCCTACTTCATCGGATTGCTATACGCTGGTATCCGACTCGGTGGAAGCTGGTTCCGAAGAGCCGCCAGCCGTCGACTCCTTCTCGGCACTGGTGAAGCTGGCTAGCGTGTCGGGTATCTCCACGCCGCCGATGTCTTTCATTACTTGCATCATCGGCGGCAGGGTTCGGGCCATGTTGTGCAGCCAATTGGCCGTGCTGCTGGTGCCGTTCTTCTCGCCGCCCTCCCAAACCACGACCTTGTCGAACTTGATGTTCGAGATGGCTTGCGCGGAAGCGTCGACCAGGTTATCGAAGTGCTCAAGCATGAGCATCTGGAATGCCTGCTGCGAGCCGCCACAGGCGTCGATGATCCGTTGCAGGCCGTCGCCCTTCTTGGCCAGGATTTCGTACTGGCCGCGAGCCTCGGCTTCCAGCTTGGCGAAGATTGCGGCCGCTTCACCCTCGGCCTCGATACGCCGCTTGTTGGCCTCGGCCTCGGCGTCGACCTCGATCCGGGCTTTCTGAGCCTTTGCCGGGGCTTCCAACTCGGCGCGTTGCTTGGCTTCGATCCGTTGTGCCTCGGCCACGGCCGCCTTCGCCCGGGCGAGGTGCTCGGACTCCATAACGGAGGCCTCGGCCCTGACCTTTCGGGTTTCACCCAGTTCGTATGCTTCGGCCTTCTTCACTTGCAGCGTAGCCTGCGAGGCGGCGACATCGGCCTTGGAGAGGTTCTCGCCCTCGACCGCCCGAGCGTCGGCGTTGGCCACCTGTACGCGCTTATCGCGATCGGCCTCGGCCACTTGAGCTTCCTGCTGGAAGACGGCCGTCTGCTCGCCGACCTCCTGCTCCTTGTCAAGCTCGGCCACGCGGACGGCCTGTTCGCGCATGGCCTGGCGGGTACCGACCTCGCGGACCTTGTCGGCGTTTGCCACCGAGACGGCCTTCTCGCGTTCGGCCTCGGCAACGCGGATTTCGCCCATCTTCTCGTTGTCGGCCACGTCGCCCCGGGCTTTCTGGATGGCCTCGGAGGCGGCCTTCTGGCCGATCGCTTCAATGTAGCCAGACTCGTCCGTTATGTCGGTTATGTTGACGTTGATCAGCACCAGCCCGATCTTCTTCAGTTCCGGCTCGAGCGAATTGAGAATGTTGCTCAGGAAGATGTCGCGGTCGCGGTTGATGTCCTCGATCTGCATCGAGGCGATCACCTGCCGAAGCTGCCCGAAGATGATGTCCTCCGATTGCTTCTGAATCTCGTGGCTGGAGAGCCCCAGCAGGCGGATGGCGGCATTTTGCATCAACTCGGGCGTGGTGCCGGCAGCCACGGTGAACACGCTGGGTACGTTCACGCGGATGTTCTCGATCGAAAGCGCGCCGCGTAGCGGTATCTCGATCTGCATCGGCTCGAGGCTCAGCCAGGCGTAGTCCTGGATCAAGGGGACAACGAACTTGGCCCCGCCGTGAATGCAGGTTGCCGCCAGATGCGTCGAGCCCGACTTGCCGTAGATCACCAGGATCCGGTTACTTGGGCATCGCTTGTACTGCTTGGCCAGCAGCGCCATGACGGAGAAGATGACGACGAGCGCCAACATGCCAATCGCCGCAAACCAGAAGCCGGGGCCAAAATCGAATTGCGCTAGGGGAGGCCTAAACATCATCGTTCCTTTCTTCTAGGATTGGTTCTACTTCAACGGTGTCGGAGGTAACAACGTCCACCACAACAACTTTAGCACCTGGACTAAGCGCGCGACCGGAGGTCAAGGCGAGGTATTCCATGGTCCGGTTTTGCAGGTTGATCTGGATTTTACCCGTGCCCGACTCTTCAGCCGGAATGGTCGTGTACACGGTGGCGTGCCGCCCGACTGCCCGTTGTATACGGGCGGTTCCCTCGGCCTTGAGCAACTTCATGCCGCGCATCATCCAATAGACGGCGTACATGGCGGCCAGACCGGCCGCCGCGGCCACGAGCAGCGTCTTGCCGGGCGGCATGTCGGCCGAATGGCAGGCCATCCCCGTCAGCCCGAAGAACGCCATCGCCGCCATTACTGTTCGGAAGGAGAGCACGCCGAACATCCAGGAGGACCCCACGTGCTCGGCGCCGTCGAGGTCGATGTCGGCGTCAAAATCCGTGTCGACGTCAAAATCGACATCGCCATCGACGTCCAGATCGAACGATTCGCCGCCCAGGCCGATCAGAGTCAAAACGAATTGCAGCACCATGACCGTGCCGCCCACGGCCGCGCAAAACAGGAATACGTATGTCATCGATTGGCCTCCTTGTAATTCGCCTGCACGGCATCTCGCGTGCAACCCCCTCACGAGACTGCGATTGCAGCTCTCTCAAGGGGTTATTCGTCCGGCATGGCCGAATCTTGAGGACGGATTACGACCATACCCTCGACAACACTAGCATATCGAGCGACCCGTCCGATTACTAGCCGTCACCAGGGCATTAGAGGGGCAAGGATAAGAGACCCAAAACAGCAGCCTTCCCGGTGGGCTACGCGACCATCGAAACCAGCGAGCCGTAGGGTCCAATTCCGCGTCAGGCAGCGCCGGGGCTAACCCGGCGGCTCGCTTCCGCACCCAAATTGCTAGTTGTGACGAAGCACTAATGCTGTGTCAAAGCTAAAGATTCGGGTCGGGTGCCATGCCCACGCTTGCGTGGGCATGCTAAGAATCTCGATCAACATGCCCACGCAAGCGTGGGCATGGCACCCGAAAGTTTAGGCTCGACGAAGCACTCGGCTATTCGACTTTGACGCCTTTGAACCGAACGTATTCCGGCAACACGCCGACGAGCGGCTTCAGGTATTCGATGCAGGCCGGCGTAACAAATAAGTTCTCGTCGTCGATGAACTCGTCGGGCATGGGTTTTGCGCCCAGGGCCACCTTGGCGAGCGGGGCCGTGGCGAGCGACCATTTATAGGGGTCGGACGATTCGCGGACGATGCTGACCATCACACCCGTGGTGCCAGCGACGGCCAGTTCCACCGCCTTCTGGCCGCAGGCGTAGGCTTCGTCCAGGTCGGGTTGGCTTGACCGATCGGCGGCGCACATTTGCAGCGACTCGGTGACTTGGAACTCGCCGCGCCAGTCGAACTTATCGGCGATCATACGGTGCAGCATCATGGCGGCGCTGGTTCCGCCCATAGCGCCAAACTCGACGTTGGCAAACTTGTCGGCGGTCGTCGAGGCGCTGATCGGAGTTCCGTCGGCGTAGCACACGCCCTCGCCGCAGACGATGCTGCACCAGCCGTACTTGTCGTATGACGCCTTGACGGCGGCGAAGAATTTGTCCTTGTCGAACGCCCGTTCGGGTAGCAGGATGATATGCGGGGCGTCGTCTTCGGACGTTTTGGCCATGGCGGCGGCGGCGGGCAACCAACCGGCCGAGCGGCCCACGGTTTGAAAAATCACGTATTGGTCGACGTATTTCATGTCGCGGGCCAACATACCGGCCTGCTTGACCGAACTGGCCACATAGCGGCCCGCACTTCCGAAGCCGGGCGTGTGGTCGGTGCCGAAGAGGTCGTTGTCGACCGTTTTGGGTACGCCCACGCCGATCAGATCGTAGCCTTGCTCTTTACAATAGGCTTCAACCCGATGGATCGTGTCCATGGTGTCATTTCCGCCGATTAGAAAAAAGTAGCGGATGTTATGCTGCTTGAGTCTTTCAAGAATGAGGGGGAAATCTTCGTCTTGCAGCTTGTGTCGGCAGCTTCCCAAGGCGGAGCTGGGCGTGCGGCGGAGGCCTTCGATCACGTCCGCGTCTTCAGCACCCAGGTCGATGACGTCGCCTTTCATGAGCCCTTCGATGCCGTGCCGCATGCCGTAAACGTTTTCGATCGATTCGGCCCGTAGGCAACCTTGAATGAGACCAGCCAGGCTGGCGTTGATGACGGTTGTCGGCCCACCACTTTGTCCGAGAATTGCGTTACCCTTGAGCATTGCTTATTTCCTTGTGGGTTAATGTCCTTGTGGCAGTTGTAGTTGTAGGGTGGGTCGGGCAACGCGAGACCCACGCGGGAAGAACTTACCATGTCGCGTGGGTCTCGCTTCTCTGGACCCACCCTACGCCCTCTCTAAAACCTGCAACGTGGAGTCTGTCACTTTCAGAAACCGCCGGCCCAACCGAGAAGCTGACGAAAGAATCGTGCGTACCAATTGCCGACGTCGATGAAGTCGTCGCCGACGTCTTGGACGACTCGCCTGTCGCCCCAGTCGACAAATCCGCCGACCCAGTGCGGGGCAACGTCGGTGGCCAGTGCGGCGGTGCGTCCTTGGCCATGCTCGCCGACTACCAGCAAGGGCGCTTCGTCACCCGGCGTGAATGTAAAAACGTCCGCCTGACAATTCACCAAGAAGCGAACCGACGAGAGCAACGTTTCGGCGTCTGGCTTGGCGCGAAAAGCGTTGAAGCCGCCGATGCCCGGCGGTGTTTGCCAGGGGATATCGTCGAGGATGGCGTGCTCGGCCGTCTTCTTTATCAGACACGGCTGGGCCTGGTTGCGGCGGTCGTCTTCATCGGCCATTTCCACCGGTAGCACGTCGACCAGGGGCGAACGATGATATTCGCCCAGGCGGCCGTGAAAACTCTCCCAGCCGCCAAGCATTACCAGCCCGGAGCCCTGTCGGACACACTCGGCAATGTGTTCCATTTGGCCCGGCTGAAAACATTCCGCCGGGTAGTCGCTGATTACGTAGAGACGATACTGTCGTGAGAGGAATTCATCGCCCGGACTATCGGTGCTTTGCACGTGCGCGAAAGGCAAGCCGAAATGCGTCATGACGCCGGCCAAATAGATCGCCGCGCCGCCCAAATCGTCGTCGCCCAAATAACAAATCCGCTCACGCACGGTCTGCTCCTTTGCTATCGCGATTCCGCAAAAAGGGCCTCGTACTTCCGTGGCGTGAGGAAATTAAACTGGACCTCGCGGATATACTCCACCGTGCCGGCCTGACGTTGCACTTCGACCAGAACGTCGATCTGCTCTTGGCTCTCGTAGGCGATGATGCCGTCGAGTTTCCTTTTCAGCATTTCCTCGGTGGCCTCGATGCGAAGCGTGGGGGCCTCGGGGAAGTCGCAATAGGTCGCGTATTCATAAACCAGCGGGATATCCACAATGGGCTCGCCCAACTCGGGCCAGATCTTACCTTGGGCGTGGAACAGGCTGATTTGCATCTCGATATTGGTGATGCGGTGGTCGGGGTGCAGGTCGCTGATCGTGGGTAGAAACACCCGCGTGGGTCGGACCTCACGCAAGACGTGTGAGTAGGCGTTCTGCAAACCGCTGGCGCCGTCCATTTCAGTCGGATCACCAATCGTGGTGAAGTGGCGGCCGCGATACGAGTTGAGGTTACAGTCGGGAAAGTTAAGAAAGTGCTACACGCTCATCTGTGGCAAGGAAAACGCCGTGGCGGCCACCAAGAGCGTTGTCGAGCAGGCCATGTTCTACAGCTCACTGCTTCATCCGACCGGCCCTTGCTGTAGTTGCGCTTGCTCGCCGGCCGCCAACCAGGCATTGGCCGCCGAAAAAGCCCAAGAAGTTCT
>Ga0255448_1001_pt2 | contig 17994 bp, 14 predicted proteins | sample ANMaggSSYBR02J12_FD_182657 | JGI IMG/M metagenome (GOLD analysis project Ga0255448, IMG submission 182657) | Sediment cell enrichment communities from methane seep in Santa Monica Basin, California, United Staets - ANME aggregate JGI... | ecosystem: Environmental > Aquatic > Marine > Cold seeps >...
CCCCCCCCCCCCCCCCCCCCCCGCCCCCCCCCCCCCCCCCCCCCCGGCGCCCCCCCTTGTAAGTCTGTTGGAAACCCGTTAGGTTAAATACTGTTGTGGCAGAGTCGGCCCATCTATAGGGGTATGCCGGGACGGGGGTAACCCTGGTTCCGGTCAAGTCCCCATATCTTGTCCATCCCCACTATTGACTGGGGGTCTTCGAGGTTGTCCGACCTTTCATCATTGCCAGCCGCAACCGCCAGCGAAGTTTGCTGCCCTGCTCTCCGTTTAGGACGCGAGGGGCTCTGTCCAGCGTGCTGGAAGATGGATCTGCCTACGTTAGGCAGTGCTTTTGGAAATGTGTCTGTGCGCCTGCGGAATATCTCCACTAAATATAGTGTGGCTGCTAGCCATATTCTGGATGGGATCAAACGCAGCGGCGGCATCTTCTCGAAAAGTAACGCGTTTATCGAGAGTGAGTAGGCTTGGCAACCAACGGCTCTCTTTCTGAAAAAACAGAGGACGTAAATACCATAACCATGGGAATTAGCCACTTTAATCACGGTAACCGTTCTAGCACTTCTATTACAACGGCGGTGCTCCTTGCGGCCGGCAGGGGAAGCCGACTGCAGCCCTTAACCGATGACGCGCCGAAGTGCCTCACGGAGGTCGACGGGATACCCCTCCTGGAACGACAAGTCCGCTGCCTCCACCAACGGGGCTTCAAGCGGCTTGTTGTCGTCGTGGGCTACCTGGAGCATCGTATCCGCGAATTCCTCGACGAATGGTCGGACGACCTGAGGATCGACTACATCGTCAGTCCGCACTACCGGACCACCAACAACATTTATTCGTTGTGGCTTGCGCGGGAAGCAGTCCGCGAGCCCTTCCTGCTGCTTGAGTGCGACCTGGTTTTCGAGCCGTTCTTGCTCGCAGACATGCTTCTTCCCGACAAGATGGCCGTTGCCCGTGTGCAACCCTGGATGATGGGCTCGACGGTGAGCCTCGATCCTTTCCAGCGAATCACGGACTTCCGCGTCGGCCACAGCGAGGTTCCCGACGACTCCCGCTACAAGACCGTGAACATCTACAGCCTTTCGGCATCGTCGTGGCGGCGGGTTGCCGAGCGGTTGGACCGGCGCATCTCGGCGGGCAAAGTGAACGACTACTATGAGGCCGTCTTCGCCGAGATGGTGGCTGACGGAAGCCTTTCTTTCGAGCCTGTCTTCTTCGACGACGGTCGTTGGTACGAAGTAGACACGCTGGCGGACTTGCAGGAAGCCGAACGTCTATTCTCGAAGCATCCCGCTTGGGCATCCCATCGGCGCGACCTTGGCAAGTCCGAAATCCAGACACTTCACCGGACTTCCCCGAGCCGAATAGGTCCAGTCGACTCCGTTGGCGCAAACCGAGCTTTGCAACGAGAGAAAACTGATGAAAACGACCAATATAGAAAGCATGACCGATCTTAATTTTGAATCCCAGGAGTTGAAATACGAATTCATCTCCGGGCAACATGGCGGCTACTGGCGTCATGGTTTCATCGACCACGCCTATCTGTACAATCTCTATTATCCTCCCGAAGCGGTCATGGACCACTTCAAGGATCACATCCGTGATCTGGTCCTAAACTATCCGGTTGCCCAGGATGTTCTTGCCGATCTCGTGGCCGAGTTGATCGACCAACCATCGGAGAGAATTGTGGTCGGCAACGGAGCCGCCGAACTTATCAAGGTTGTCTCGGGCCAACTCGCGGGACGACTGATCGTTCCCGTGCCATCGTTCAACGAATATGCGAACGCAACTCCGGCGGGTCGGGTCGTCGAGTTCCCTCTCGATGCGCCTTCCTTCCAGTTGGATGTCGACAAGTTTGCTTCGGAAGCTGTCCGGCATGAGGCGGACGTCGCTGTTGTAGTGACACCGAACAATCCCACCTCGCTGGCCGTTCCCAAACACGATCTCATCCGTCTTGCGCACAAGCTCGCACGCCACGACTGCACACTGATCGTGGACGAATCCTTCATTGATTTTGCCGGGGATTGCGATCAGTTAACCCTGGAACGCGACCTGGCAAGATACCCCAACCTTGCCATCTTTAAGAGTATGAGCAAAGCCTACGGCATCTGTGGCTTGCGGATCGGCTATCTGCTTTCCGCAAACCTCAAGTTTGCGGAGTCCGTGCGAAAGCAGATCCCCATTTGGAACATCAACGGATTCGCCGAAGCGTTTCTCCGCCTTGCACCGAAGTATTGTCCGGAGTTCGCCGAAAGTTGCAGGCAAGTCAGGGCCGACCGGGACGGCCTGTATCGGGACTTGTGTTCGATCTCGGGAATGACCGTTTACAAGCCCGATGCCAACTTCGTTTTCTGCCGTCTTCCCGACCAAGCGGCCAGCGGGCCCGAGGTGACCCGCAGGCTGTTCGTTGAGCACAACATGTACATCAAACACTGCCAGGGTAAGACTCTCCCCCATTCCGACCGCTACGTCCGCATCGCCAGCCGAACGGAAGCCGAAAACCGCAGGCTGGTCGAAGCATTGAGAGGCATCGTCGGCGTGGAAGACACGGAAGGCGCGTGATGGAAGATCCGAACCGCGAGCGACCGCATAGGCCAAGCATCCTTTCCTTCGCCGGGGATCTCCCCAACCTCTGTTCCCTGCTTGGACTGTTTTGCGCCCTTCTCGGCATCTACTACGCGATTCGCGGCGTCTTTCCGGCAGCCATGATCGGCATACTGTGGGCCGTCTTCTTCGACTGGTGCGATGGGTTGATTGCCCGCAGAATCCAGGGCCGAACCCAGCAGCAGCGTGCCGTTGGAGTGCAACTCGATTCGCTGATCGACGTGGTAAGTTTTTCTGTTTGTCCAGCCATCGTGTTGCTCAGCTACGGCCACTACAATCCCTGGTTTATTCCCGGGGCGTTTGTGATCCTTTCGACAGGAGTGCTGCGACTGAGTTACTTCAACGTATTCGGCCTTGCAGACAAATCGACCTATACGGGGCTCGCGCTCGACAATAACGTCCTCGTTCTCGCATTTGTCTTTCTCTTCGAGGGATTGTTTGGCCGAGACACTTTCACGGTCATTCTCTACGCGACACTCATGGCCCTCGCCGCCATGAACGTGGCGCCCGTTCAAACGCCGAAGTTGGCAGGTGGATGGTTTTACGTTCTGGTAGTTTATACGCTGGTCATGACAGCCTTTTTTGGCTGGAGATGGGCTCAGTTGCCCTAGAAATCAAAGAAACACGCCTCGCAGGCCACACGTTTCCCGATCGGATTTCGTGTAAGAGTTCTTACTCTACAAGACGCAGCCTGAAGAAGTGATTCTGTAATCTGGGCCAAGCGATGTTTAGTTGGGAGAGCACTCGCGGCAGAGCCCAGAAGCTAATCGGCGTGGTCCCTCTGAGCGCCCACCATGTCAAGGAACCAAGCGTGGGAGACTCCTTGGGCAAGAAAGGTAGCCACTTGCGACGGAGATCGACCAACTCCTCTGCGGTCACCATGCTGGTGTAACCGTAGTTCCGCCGGACTTCCACGCGAAAGGGTCCCGCGTCCTCAAGCAGTTGATTGTACAGACTTACGCTTCGATAGACTGCCTGATACTCGCCTCGTGCCAAGGATACGCCCTGCCGCACAGTCGACTCGCGGAGGATGATCGAACCCTCTTTGCTAAGGCGGTGCTTCAGAGAGTGAAGCACCGCCACGACGTCAGCGTTCTTCAAATACATACACAGGCCACCCAGGAAGACCATGTCAAATGATCCTTCCGGAAGGTTATTCCGACCGTCACCTTCAAATATCTCAACATTCGCCCGGCCAGCCACTCTTTGTCTAGCAGCCTTCACCATCAAGGAACTGCGGTCGACCCCAATGACGGCCGTGTAGCGATTGGCGAAGATCTCGGTCCAGGCCCCCGCCCCACAGCCAACGTCGAGCACTCGCCCCGAGGTATGCACTGCGTCGAGCCAATCGCTAATAGTGTGTATCTCCTTGTGCAGTCGATATCGGGCCGCACTGGCTGGCAGATTGTGCTCATGGGCCATCATGCTGACGGTGTCCGCGGTGCCGCCACCCGCGCCATTGAAATAGCGATTGACCGTTGCATCATCGATCTGTTGTTCGGAGGAGGTGTCGTTATTCATCGGCCTCGACTTTCTTTAGGCGGTACAGCATAATCCTACTGAAGTCCGTGCTTTTCTGGAAGTACTGTCGCAGAACAAAACACCGATAATAGCCGCTAGAAACGATGGCCGTGCGACAACGCTCGATGTGGCTGGGGTGGGCTGTGTCGGTAAGAGAGGCCTCGCATCCGGCGGGAATTCGGAAGGCGAAGGACTGGTTTACCCCTCCGGCTCCGTAGACCGACGCGTTGAAGCAACAGTAGACGGTCTCCCTCAGAATACGTTGGGAATTCGGCGTATCCGACAAACCTCGGCACAACGGCTTTACGGAACTACCCAACCCCCCAGCAGTGAAGAAACTCCCGTCGCCCCGAGCTGCGTTCCAAAATGGGTCCTTTGATGACACATCCCGCAATACGTATGACTTTTTCGGAATCCGGACCGAGTAGCGACATCCCGAGAGAGAGCGTTCTCACTTCGCATTTCCTTTTACCACTTCTGTTCGAAGTGACGTGAGGTCAACGGCGAACTCAGAGCCCCGACTCGGCTCGAAGTCGCCGACGATCACGCCTTCGCCGGATCATTTCAGTTTGAAAGGCTCTAGATTGTTCGACCCGCTACTGACCGTGGTGCGAAGAGTGGTTGTTTCGGGGTTGACAAAACGTCCGCGGAGCCGGTCCGGGCCGGCGGTTGCCAACTCGGGGTCGGAGTTGTTTGGGTCCATTCCGGGGGCCGGACCAGGGCAGATCACCGTCACCTTGTACTCGCCGGCCGGAGCCCCGTCGCCCGTCTCGAACGTGGTCAGATTGAAGTACCCGTCCGCATCCGCCCGGCCGTATGGACGAAGCTTCTGAACCTCTTCCGCTCCACCCTGGGGATGGAACACTACATAAGCGTTTTCGGCCGGCTTGCCCTCGATCAGCACCTGTCCCCGCACCGGATGAACAGCCAAACGATCCGACCCGCAACCAGTTATGCCGAATGCGACTGCAAGAACAAGTGCCGCTGACAATCTGCCTTGACCAGACATCCCGAGTCCTTTCTCTCTATTGCACTATTGCAAAGCGGAATTGAACGATCTTCTCATTTGGCCGTTCGCGCTCCCAGGCAGAGCACTTGTCCGTCGCGGGTGCAGTAGTAGAGCCGCCCCTGGGCGACCGCCATGCCGTCCCAAAGCGGCGAGGGGAGCGATTGCTTGGCAATTGGTTTTCCATCGGCCGATGACAGCAGGCGCAAGTCGCCGTTTGACCCAGCAACGAACAAGCGGTCTTTGGCGAGCAGCATTGCGTCGATGGCCGGGGCATCGGCATTCTTGCCGAAGACGTCAACTCGCCAAGTGGCCTTTTCGGCCAGTAGATAACTACGCCAAGGCTTTTTCGGTTTGCCTTCCCGGCTCCAGCGGCGCGAGGTCCAGCCGTCCATCGACCTTGCGTTGAACTTCTCACCGCCCTCCAGGTTGAACTCGCGCCGATACAGCGTGGAGGTACCCTGCAAGGAGCCGAACAGGACGTTATCGCGAAACACGACCAAAGGACGGTGGAAAGTGAACTCCTCGGTTCGGCTTTGATGCCGCGGCGCGTAGGACCAGCATCCCCGCGGCACCATGGCCGCTCCCGAGCCGGTGTTCAGCTTGGCGAAGGTTGCCCAGCGATCCACCGACATCTTGCCTGTCTTGCGATTGAACACCCAGCGCGACATGGCCACGCCGTCACCTTCGCGATGCAACAGGTCGAAGTTGTCGAAATCCAGTCCGGAGGAATCGTAGAAGTTCGTTTGGGGCACGCTGTCCAGCCGCCGGACCCAATGGGTTTTGCCGCTTGTGGGGTTCACGGCAAAGATAAAGATGCCGCCATCGGCCAACGAGTGCCGCCCGGCGGCGAAGTAGGCTACGTCGTCGACCACCAACACGCTTCCGGGCACGGGCCAGGGCGACTCCAGTTGTCCGTAGGCCACGATTTGCTCCTCAAGCGGAGCCACCCGGCGTTGCCAGACCATCCGGCCGTCGTCGGCCCGCAGGCAATAGACCCAGCCACTCTTGGCACCGAACAGGCAGAGCCCCTTGTGAATCGTGGGCGTCGTGTCGACGCGTCCGTTGGCCGTGAACCGCCATGCAACCGAACCGCTGTCGGCGTTTAGGGCGACGACTTCGTGGGCATCGGGCCGGGCGACAACCACGCGGCCCGCGGCGACCGTCGGCGCGGTGATGGGGCCCTTCACGAAGTAGTTCTCCCGCCAGTCGTCAACGATTGGCCCGGCCAGGCTCTTGCCGCCCAGGTTGACCGACCAGAGCGTTTCGAGTTCCGACGGGGCTTTGGCCGGCGTGCTTCCGCTGCGCCACGAATCGTGACGATAGCACGGCCATTCGTCGCTACCGGCACCCGGCTGGTTTGGCGGCTCGACACCCTTTTCCAGCGGGAAGTCCATCTGGTTGAGATCCATGTCGGCCACGCCGCCGCCCGGCCGTTCCGGCGCAATGGCGGTGTATCCACGGACCATTGGCCAGCAGACGCAATGTTTAGGGCCCGTGTAGATCAGGCCGTTGGCGGGCACCCAACCGCCGTCCAGATCGCAAGCGGCTTTGGTGATCTGATGTGCGTCGACCGCACCCGTCTGGAGGTTCGTCAGATCCATTTCGCCGGAGAACAGGTAGCGGCAGGTCATCACAGGTGGAAAACAGTGTGTCCGGCTGGCCGGATAGGTGGCAAGAACCTGGCCGGTTCGAAAATCCAAGGCAGATACCTGCGCAAGTTTCCCGCTCTTGGCATGGTTCAGTAGCCAAAGGCGATCACCAACGAACATAGCGCGGGCTTGCTTGTTGTGGCTGTTGGCGGGCTTAAAGGGATAGTCGAGTTGAATCTTTCCGTCAGTCGCGGAGACAACGTGGATGGCGTTACCGGCGTTGTTGTTGTTGAGCGTGGAGACCTCGAAGGTCACACATCCACGGTGGTAGACGATACGAGTTACTTTCGGCAGCCAGGGGAACTCATCGCTCCGCCAGTGCACTTTGCCGGCCACCAAGTCCAGAACGACGGCCTCGACCGGCTCGCCTCGTTTGCGGCGGCCTTGGATGAGCGCGACCAAATTGTCGCCTGCCACGACGTGCCGAGGACCCGATGCCGAGAAGGTCCAAAGGAGCTTTGTCGATTGAGCGTCTAAGGCTCGCACCGAGTCCGCGGTAACAGAAATCAGCGTTCCCGCGTGGAACAGAATGGTCTTGGGCTCTGCCGCGTCGGGATACTCGAGGATTGTCTTGCCGGTTGCGGCGCTCAGGGCCAGGAGCTTCTTCTGATGGACTGCGTAAAGGCGGTCGCCGGCAGCGACCGGAGGTGCGATGTCCGAGGTAATGGCAGGCGGGTAAATGCAGACGGATTGGAGGTAATCGGCGTCGGCGACCGGGGGTGGGTTGTTCGATCCTCGGTCCTCTCTCGTGAAGTATTGGCTGTCGTGCGCGTGGGCAATCCGAAGAAACTGTGGGCGACCCACCAGATCGCGATCCCAAAGCCGCAGGCCGTTGAACCCGTCACGCGTCAGCGCGCCTCCATAGAAGTTTCGTCCGCCGGCAGTCACCATGCCTTGGACTTCGGTCGTCGCGCCGACAACCCATCGCAAGCGACGTGGCGGTGCCACAAGTGTGTCGTTCGAGACCGCGTTGCCGGCAGCGGAGTGAAGCGGGTGCGACCACTCGTCCATCCCGGCCGGCCACGGCTTCCTGGCCATCAGCCATCCGCCGGTGTCACCGATTTTGCGCACGTCGAGAAATCCGACCGCCTTCAACTGCTCGGCCGTCATCCCGCCGCCAAGCATTAGCATGCCGTTGGGGCACAAGACGCGAGCCGCCTCGCTGGCTGAAACCCGCGCCGACTCTTGCGGCCAAACAACCAGCAGATTGACCAGATTCTCCGTGTACGGCAGGCCGCCCTGCTTGGGCAATCGCTCGACTGACACCAGGCCGTAAAGCCCCTTCGACCGCAACAGATTTTGAGCCCGATCGATGACCTGGTCGTCGTTGTCGAGTACCTGGACCAGGAAACGGCCTGTGGCCGCCAGTTCGGCCGCGAGATCGGTCTTCTCCGCACCGACGATCACGCAAAGTCCCCCGGTCGCGCCGTCGGAGGCCAGGGCCTTCTGAACGTCGGGTAGCTGTGCCGCCTGCACTCGGGTTGCGCCGACGGCAAATGCAGTCGCGCATAGAACCACCGGGATTAAATGACATCTATCAACAAAACCGAACCATTGCACGTCGGACTCCAATCTCTTACCAAATTGATCCAATTTCCCAAGCGTCGACCGATGTGGCGGTGACCGAACCATCCTCGGAGAACAGCTCCACCCTCAAGTCCCGCGAGCCCGGATATACAACTCGCGATACAACCTTCCTTCCGTCGTTGACAAACAACTCCATGATCGACTTGTCGAAGAAGAGGCGCAGAGTCATGGTTTTCTGTTCTTGATCCACGACATCCGGCACTTTTGTTCCTGCCGCGTCAAGCGTCTTGCCATCGCACGCCAACTCAACGACACCTTCTTCTCCGCCACTGGGACGAAGTCGAAGCCCGAACTTCTTTGCGTCACCGACCACGAAGCGTGCCAACACTTCCAGCGTGTCGCCGCCGACACCATCGATTATCTTGGTCTCGTTCTTGAGGGTCAGTTTCCCGGTTTTGGCGTGTTTGCCACGGAGTTTCTCAAGTTCCGGCACTGGTATCTGACGAGGATGGCCGTCCGGGCCAAGTTCGAGGATGCGCGGCAAGGCCATGCAGCCGGCCCACCCTTTGTTAAGTTTGAACCCGCTGAGCCATCCGAAAAGTATGCAGCGTCCTTTTTCATCAAACAGGACGTTCGTGCCCGCGAGACCTCGAGCCCAGGGGCGAGGCCTTTTCGGACCGTATCCGTAGTCGAGAGTACCGCCCTTGCCTTGATCAAAGTGGAACTTCATCTGCTTATGGTCAAACATGCCGACGTGGTAAATCGGTAGATAAGCAGAACTCAACAAGACCCACTTGTCCTGGAGCTTGAAGAAGTTTGGGGCTTCTCCGAATGGCACGTCGATCTTGCCGACGCATTTCCATTTGGTGAGTTCTTTGTTCTCGGCCTCGGCAATCAATCCGTTACATTGCTTGAATGTCACAAAGGTGCGGTTTCCGGCACGAAAGACGAAAGGATCGCTCCATCCACCGTCCACGTTCTCCGGCACACCGTTGATCCCGGCGGCCAAGAGCGGATTCTCTTTGACTCTGCGCCAGGTTATTAGTTCGTCGTCACAGGCGATTGCCGCCCATTGTTCACGTTTGCCCAGCCTGGTCGCGTCGCGGCGCGAGGGAACAAAGGTATAAAAGATCATGGGTGTGCCGTTTCCATTCAAGGTCACACACCCGGAATTACATCGCCACTGACCGCGTTCGGTCAGGGGCGCCAACGCGATCGGCAAGAGTTCCCAGTGGACCAGGTCCTTGCTGCGCGTGTGCGCCCAGCAGGTCCACTTGGCGCCCCACGTATCGCCGAACGGATTCTGTTGGTAGAAGATATGGTAGTAACCTTTGTAGAAAATGGCGCCGCAGGTGTCGTTCATCCATTGTGCTGGTGGGCGGAAATGAAACACCGGCCGAGTTGAATCTTTTTCGGCTCTGGGGACGGCGGCCAAGATGGCCTTTTCGGCCTTGGCAATTGCCTCGGCCATGTCGTCGGTATGTGTGCGACCGACGGCCTCGGGCTTCTTCTCCAATGTCGTATTGTCTTGGCCGCTCGCCGCGCCCGATTGGCAACAACCGAGAACCATTACCATTATCACAATGCGCGCCAATCGCATCTTCTTCTCCTACGTTGATGACTTCCGGAAGGGGACGGTTCCATTCTTGCCGCGCGAAAACCGGCACGGTTCCCAGCTACTTCTCTTCGGTGTTGACGTGGATACAAGCACCCATCCCGCGGCCGCCCCGGGAAACTTACCAGATTGATCCCATTTCCCAGGCGTCGACCGATGTGACGGTCACCGAACCGTCCTCGGAGAACAGTTCCACCCGCAAGTCCCGCGAGCCCGGGTATGCAACACGAGTTACGGCCTTCCGTCCATCGTTGATAAACAACTCCATGGCCGACTTGTCGAAGAATAAGTGCAAAGTCATTGTCCTCTTTTCCGCGTCCACGACATCCGGCACTTTTGTTCCTGCCACGTCAAGCGTCTTGCCATCGCATGCCAGTTCAACGACACCCTCTTCTCCGCCACCGGGCCGAAGTCGAAGCCCGAACTTCTTCGCGTCACCGGCTACGAACCGCGCCAACACTTCCAGCGTGTCGCCGCCGACACCCTCGATTATCTTGGTCTCGTTCTTGAGAGTCAGCTTCCCGGTTTGGGCGTGCTTGCCACGTAGTGTCTCAAGTGCCGGTGCCGGCATCTGAACGGGATGGCCGTCCGGGCCAAGACTAAGGATGCGTGGCAAGGACATACAACCTTGCCAACCCATGTCGGGTTTGAACCTGCTGACGAATCCGAAAAGTACACAGCGTCCTTTGTTATCAAACAAGACGTTCGTTCCGTACAAACCTTGGGCCCAAGGGTGAGGCCTGTTAGGACCGTATGCGTAGTCGAGAGTACCACTTTTGTCCTGATCGAAGTGGAACTTCATCTGCTTATGATCAAACATACCGACTTGGTAGCTTGGTGGAGAAGTGGACCTTAACAAAACCCACTTGTCCTGGAGCTTGAAGAAGTTTGGGCATTCGCCGCTCACGCCATCGATCCGGCCGCTGTATTTCCACTTGGTAAGTTCTTTGTTTTCGGCCTCGGCAACCAATCCGTCACATGCCTTGAACGTCACGAAGGTGCGGTTTCCGGCACGAAAGACGAAAGGATCACTCCAGCCGGCATTCACGCTGTCCGGAACGCCGTTCATCCCGGCGGCCATGAGCGGATTGCCTTTGACTCTGCGCCAAGTTTTCAGTTCATCATCACAGGCGATTGCCGCCCATTGTTCGCGTTTACCCAGCCTGGTCGCGTTGCCACGGGAGGGAACGAAGGTGTAGAAGATCATGGGTGTGCCGTCCCCATTCAGGGTGACACATCCGGAATTACATCGCCGCTCGCCGCGTTCGGTCATGGGGGCCAACGCGATCGGCAATAGTTCCCAGGTGACAAGGTCCCTGCTGCGAGCGTGCCCCCAGCAGAACCCCGCGCCCGTGCTGCCCCATTCATCGATGTATGGGTTGAGTTGGTAGAAGACGTGGTAGTAGCCCTTGTGGAAGATGGCGCCGCAGATGTCGCGCATCCATCGTGCTGAAGGGCGGAAGTGAAACACCGGTCGGGACAAATCTTTTTCGGCCTTGGCAGCGCCGGCCAGCACGGCCTTCTCCGCCTTGGCGATTGCCTCCGCCATGTCGTCGGCGTGTATGCGACCGGCGGGAATCATTATCGATAGCAAGAAGAGGAGCACGAATTTGGATGAGATGTTGCAGTCCACGCTTTTCTCCCGCGTTGATGACTTTCGGAAAGGGACACTTCCCAACCTAGAACGACGCGATATCACCCGCGTCGTGAGTGAACAGAGAGACAAAAGTGTCCATGTCGAGGGACTCCGGGTGGAAGTGCACGGAACCGTCGCCGTAGGCGAAGAGGCACCCGCCCGTGTGGAAGGAGTAGATCTCCTCCGAGTTGGTACAATTGATGCATCGGGTGACGTTGCACCACTCGTTAATCCCGATCTCGGCGGCCGAGCTGGCCCAGCGCCCGCTGGGGTTCGTGCCCCCGGTTGCCTGGCCGTCCCTATAGGTGACGGGCCGGCCTCCGCACTCGAACAGCATGAACGTGTTGGAGAGCCCGTCCCGGACCTGCGCGTGTATTGTCACCGGGTATTCGCGGTTGAACATGCCCCACCAGTGGTCGCGCTTGGTCGGACGATCCGTGACATGCCCGCCCGGGATCAGCACGTTTCTTACATGGCCGCCGGGATACACGGCAATGCCCGCGCAATTCGTATAGTCGGTCACCCATTGTCGACCGCCCGGCGCACTGGGGCAGATCAACAGCCCGATATCCACCTCCGTTACGTCCTTGTTTACCGCGGCGTCCCAGTGCTGGTCCCAGTGGTACTGGTCGTAGATCGCCTGCTGTTCGAGGTACGGCAAGAGGAAGCTGAGAAGACTGTGGCGAATAGGCCAAGTTCCCGGGGGCCCCGTGCCGGACGGCGGGTACCCCCGAAAGGTATTCTCGTAGTTGTGAATTGCCAGGCCAAGCTGCTTAAGATTATTGGTACACTGCAGCCGTCGGGCGGCCTCACGCGCCGATTGAACTGCCGGTAACAACAGGGCAATCAAAATACCGATTATCGTGATAACTACAAGCAACTCAACCAGGGTAAAACCGCGACATCCTTGCGGGTGCATAAGTCTTTCCTCAAAGTACTCACTGCGACAGATGACAAAAACACGTAATAGTCTGTCTTCCTGGCAAAACCTTCCCTCAGCCCCCGGCTTTGCCGGGGGACGGGTGGTGCCGACCAACTGTATTCAATGGAAGGTTTGATAATCCCCCGGCAGAGCCGGGAGCTGAGGGACAGAATCGCGGTTTTGGTTGCGGCCGGCGGCCGCGCCGTTTCCTCCATGACTCCGTGGTCAATATGTCGCAGGCTCAGTTGCCCTGGTCGCTTCTTCGCCTCCGGGCGCGGCCCAGCAGGCCGATCAGCCCAAACAGGGCCAGTACCAGCGCCGACGGCTCGGGGGCGTACTTGGTCATCAAGTAGCTTTCCACCGCTTGGCGGTCGCTGTCTGACAACGCCGCCTGGTACATCAGAATCTCGGCGATCTGGCCTTGAAACGTATAACTACCAGAACTGGATGCGCCGATGCAGAGCGAGCTGCTGTTCGACTGCGAACCGGTGATGTGGGAAATGTCAGCCGTAGCAGGTGTCCCACCGTCCAAGTACTGGGATATCGTGTCCTCAAAATCGACAACCGAGGTTGAAATATGGAGACTCCCGTCCAGCAGCTTCGAATAGTCGCCGCCCACACCCCCTGCGTAGCCCGAATTCGACCCGTCGCCGTAGAATATGTACATTCCCTCGTCGATGCTGGAATGGCCCTCTCGGAAAATACAGGTCTCATACTTGTCGCTGCCACTCGCCTTTGCCAACAGCCTTTCGTTTTCGCTCACACTCCTGAAGGGCGAGGAGAAGACCGTGAAGATCGTAAAGTCGTTTTTCTCCTGATCCAGCACGTCGCCAAGGTCCAAGAAGTCATCACCCCCATCGAACTCGAGCGCCGGCTTGCCATAGTGGGCTGAAGCAACAAATTTCGGCCGCTTGCCGCTGTTGCTTTGAGTAGCGTCGTACGTGTTATTGGACTTGTCACGCCAGTACTGTACGGTTTCGCCATCCCCGGCCGCGACACCGGCTGATTTCTCTACGCCGTCGTCAGCCTTCAGCCACAATTGCATGGCGTTGCCGTTCCAATCGGGGTCGGGGTCGCCTCCGCTACCGATAATGGGCCCCGACACGTAAGTCAGCGATGCCCCCTCGATGGCCTTGGTTGCATTGCCAACTGAACCTGGACCTACGCTAATGACAATCTCACCGCTTGAGTTCGCGGCTACCCCTGTGAATGGGAGTGGGGCATGGGTGTTGTAGAGGGCAACACGATTCATGGTCTGGGATGAGCCGTTGACACCGAAAGTATAATTTGTAGCAGCATACGAACTCAATCCCCCGTAAAGGTCCACATCCCAAAGGCTGCCGACCGCCAGACCGGAGACCGTCGCTGTGATTGTCCTACTGGCTCCTACATTAGCAAACAGCAGCGACGTGGTTACGGAGTCCAGGCCTGTTACATATCCGGCGCCGTTGGCATCATTCGAGTTGTTGCCGCCACCGGCACCTACCGACTGAGTCGCGCTGATGCCTGTAGCGGCGGAACTATCGGAATACTGCAAGCTGCCCGTGGTACCACTTGAGCCTATCAGATTGTTCCACGTTTCGCCGTTATTTATTTCTTGCCCTGAACTCGACTCGCCAAAGTTCAGGTTAAGCACGGCCGCGCTGGCCGGCGCGGCAAACATTAACAACACGGCCATAAAACAAAGACCGATACCGCAACAAAGACGTAATGAATCTCTCATCAGAAGTACTCCTTCTTTTAAGAATTAAATGCTTCAACGCAGCTAGCCAAAGATCATAGCTATGAGCGTATCATCGCATTGCGAGAGTTACAAGTACTTTTGTGCCTGCCCGGGAAAATTCCGAGATTTCTGGCAATTGGGCCGAACACGCCCTGTCACTGGGGGGGCTGATGCATCCGGGCTTTGGCGACGCAAGACTTGGACTGTCAAGCAGCGGCTAGTTCGGCTTTGGCGAGCAGCAAGGAAGGAGCGTCGGAGCCGTCGAGTCGGGCACAGGAATACGCGGCCAATAGCTTCAAGACGCCCAAATTCTGCTGTCGACATCTGGCCACGACGCTGAGCATCCGCTCGACAAAGCGACTTCCCGCTTCGCTGTCGGTTCCGCCGCTGCTGGTGCGCTGCGGTACAGCATGAGTAGACACCCGCTCGGCGCTCGAAAAAAGGTTGGGGTGATGACGCAGTTCCGGCCCAAATCTGGCTGGTCCCGCCTGGGCTGTCCCAGCCGACGGGTATTTGGGGCACTCCATCGTGCCTCAGAAAACCGGTGCCAGATTGCTCGCGGCCGGCTCTGGCCCAATTAGGCCACCCCCGATGGAGTGTTTCAGGCACGGTCGTTTGATGGTATCTTCTCATATGCTAGCAAACCACTGATCGTCTTGTTGCGTATAGAGGTATCTTGTTGCGTATAGAGGTATGATGAGCAGAGTAGAAATTGAGACGATTCTGAAACAGGTGTATAATGGTCTGGAAAAACTGGGCGCGTCAATAAGGTGGATTCGCGATTGGTCCGATAAGGGCTGTAGGAGGCGAACTCATGGTGAGGAAACGACGGGCATTTACAGGTCCCTTCCGGGCGAAAGTCGCGTTGGCTGCGATTCGTGGGGAGGGGACGCTGGCCGAATTGGCGAGCCGGTTTGACGTGCATGCGACCCAGGTGACAGCCTGGAAGAAGCAGGCCATCGAAGGGATGGCCGAAAGCCTTGGCGATGGTCGCAAGCGACAGGCCAAGGAGGATGAACATCGCGAGGCAAAACTTTTCCAGCAGATCGGCCAACTCCAGTTCGAGTTCGACTGGCTGAAAAACAAAGCTGGCGAGTTGTGACCGAAAACCGGAATTGGTCGAGCCGGGCCGCCGACGGCTGCCGATCGCGCGACAGTGTGAACTGCTGGGCCTGCCGCGTTCGAGTTACTATTACGAGGCAAGACCGCTGAGCGAGCGTGACGGAGCGTGTCAACAGCTTTGAGACACCTGCGTGACGGAATTAGTGTATTTTGGACTCGCTATGCGAGCGGATTTCTTTCGACGTGGGGGCCAGCCCCCACACCCGCCAGACAATTCCCAGCTTCGGATCTTCCCTGGTCCTTGGAATCGGTTATCCTGATGTAAGGCACCGATTTTGCCAGATGACGTAAGTTGTTGTATGGTAACGCGGACGGAGTTTTGGGAGGGACAGCCCGATTGGATTGTAAAAGATCGCTGGACCAAGACGCCCCGTTCTGTTACTTTTGACCTGGAGATTCAACTATGCATTGGTTTGTCTGCTTGTCTTTATGTTTTGGACCTGGCGTATTGCGGGGTCCTTGAATGTTTACCGCCGTGGTCGTGGCGCTTGCCTCGATGGCCTTGGCCGAATCGAAGCCGTACGCCGCCGCCGACCCGCTGCCGCAGATTAGGCGCTTCGCCGACAACCTCATCGAACACACCCGCGACAAATACGGCCCCAAGCACACACCGCTGTTTGTGTGCCAGCTAGATATCGACACCAAGGCATTGCCGCCGGCCGACAGCCGAATCTACGCATGCCGCAGCCGCGGCGGGGCAGGAGCGTGGATGAACAACCTACAGTTCGACAGCGGCCGCTTGCGCCTGTTGTACGCGCTCAGTGAAGTGACAGGCGATAAGAAGTACGCCGGCGCTGCCGACGAATACCTACGATACTACCTGGCGAACTTGCCTGAGGAAGGGACCGGCCTGTTTCCCTGGGGCGATCACCGGGGTTACGATGTGGTCGAAGACGAAACGATCAAGGGCTCCCACGAGTTCAAGCTCATCTACCCCCCGTGGGATCGGATGTATCGGATCAACCCCAAGGCGGTCACCAGGGCGATCGAGTCGCTGAAGCTGCACATCATCGACGAGTCACGCTCCTATGGATTCAACCGCCATTATCCACGCGGCGGCGCACCACACTCGATGAACTCCTCCGGTGGGGCATACATCGTGGCGTGGGCCTTCCTCTATAAGACGACCGGCCGGGAGAAGTATCTGGAATGGGCCAACCGCATGGCCGACTACCTGTGGAGCCTCCGCAACCCGAAAACCGACCTCTTGGCGGCGATGCCATACGACCCCGCCTATCCCGACGGATACAAGTCCAAAATCGCCCAGTACCGTCTTGCCCGTACCGATTACATGGGGCAGATGACCTGGTACTCGGCCAACCTGCTTCGGGCGTCGCAATTGTTGGGGCCCAGCGAGGGCGCGAAGTTCCGCCGGCAGGCCCTGGCGTTCATCCGGGCGTTCAGCAAGCGGTTCGACGTTCAAGAGGACGGCTCCTTCCACGCCAACTTCGACCTGGCTTCCGGCAAACCGCTGTTCGATCAACGGATCACTGAGGGTTGGCAGATCGTCCGGCAGGCCAACAAGACGCATTGGGTGCCTACGGGCATTGTGGGTATTCGTGCGCCTATAAGCCTGGCTTTCGCCCACAAGATGACCGGCGAGTCGGATCTGCGCGAGATGTTCGACCGGTTCATCCCGCTATTCCAAATCGAGCGGTTCGAGAAATTGGACGGCAAGCCGGAGCCGATATCCGCGGGCTTGCTCTCCCAGGCGATTGTTGCGTTTCTGAACATGTACCAGGCGTCGGGTGAGAAGAGCTACCTCGACCAGGCCCAACTGCTTTGCCGGTATGCGATGGCCCGGTTCTACGTCGACGGCTGGTTCGTCTGCGGCGAGCCGACCGTGCCGCGTTACCGCGACCCAAAAGCGAACGTCTGGCGGCTCTACAGCAATCGGGGCGGCAGCAACGATCTGGCGCTGGCCATGCTGCGTGTGCACCTGGTCGGTGCCGGCAAGCCCGACATCGTTGACGACGATCCGTTCTGCTACTTCTGAGTCCGCTTTGGCGTCAGCCGAGAAGCCCGGGCTTCCGCTGATTGGTGAATAGCCAGGGCTCCGCGATCGCTCGCGGCAAGTTGGAACGAGCCGGCAATTGCTACACCGAAGCCTTGCGGCGTCTGGTCCGCAGTGCCAGTGCGCCCAGCAGCAAGCCGATTATCGCCAGGCTCAACGTGCCAGGCTCGGGCACGCCCACCATCTGCTCCCAGGAATTGCCGATGATCAGGGCGTCGAAAAGGTACTTGTCGCCCGCCTCGGTGGCCCCGCCGGTGCGGACGCCGAGCCACTGGAACTGCGCGAAGTTGAGGCCGCCGGTGTTCGAGATGGCGGTCCCCAGCGGGTTATGGAGGTCGCCGTGCTCGGGGTCGACCCAGAGCGAAAAGCTATCGTAGTAATCGCTGCTGCCGCTCTTGAACAGCCGGGCGACGAGCATGTAGTCCTGGCCCTGGACGATTCCGCCCGGTACGGTGTAGTCGAAAGCGTCGTCCTGATCGTCGTTTGCCCGGACGAAGAAGTTGCTGCCGCCGCGGGCGCCGATGAATGCGGAGGTTCCGTTGTGGATGGCGTTGTCGGCGCCTTCCGTTTCGTCCAACCAGAGGACGGTGAAGTCGTTGGTGTCGAAGCCGTTTTCGGTGCGGAACAGGAAGCGGACGAACACATCGTCGATCTCTGC
>Ga0255448_1006_pt1 | contig 17823 bp, 16 predicted proteins | sample ANMaggSSYBR02J12_FD_182657 | JGI IMG/M metagenome (GOLD analysis project Ga0255448, IMG submission 182657) | Sediment cell enrichment communities from methane seep in Santa Monica Basin, California, United Staets - ANME aggregate JGI... | ecosystem: Environmental > Aquatic > Marine > Cold seeps >...
GCGTAGATGGGTGTTCCACAAGTCGTCGTTGTCGGCCGGCCGAACGTCGGAAAATCGAGTGTATTCAACTGGCTCTCCGGAAGGCGGCTAGCCATTGTCGACGCCACGCCTGGCGTTACGCGCGACCGCGTCTCGCAACTCGTCGAGTTGGGTGATCGGTTCGTCGACCTGGTCGACACGGGCGGGATCGGCGTCGAGGATATTGACAACCTGACCGAGCACATCGAGGCCCAAATTCAGATGGCGGTCGATTCGGCCGACGTGATCCTCTTCCTGGTCGACACGCGTGACGGCCTGGCCCCCTTGGATCAGGAAGTTGCCAAGCGGCTGCGTTACGTGAACGTACCGGTGGTTTGCGTGGCCAACAAGACCGACAGCGACACGCTTCGCCCGCAGGCCGACGAGTTCTACAAATTCGGCCGCAAGGTAATTGCAGTAAGCGCCAAGCAAAACCGGGGTAAGAGCGAGCTGCTGGAAGCCATTATCCAGCGGTTGCCCGAACTGCCCGCCGACGGCGAGGAGGAGTCGGCCGAGGTGCCGACGATGAAGGTGGCCATGGTGGGTCGCCGAAACACGGGCAAGAGCACGCTGGTGAACACGCTTGCCGAGGCCGAGCGGATGATCACCAGCGAGGTGCCCGGCACCACGCGCGATAGCGTCGACGTTCGTTTCGAGATGGACGGCAAGGCCTTCATGGCGATCGACACACCCGGTTTCCGCCGTGGCAAGTCGATCTCGACCGATCTGGACTTCTACAGCACGCACCGAGCACAGCGGAGCATTCGCCGCGCGGACGTGGTGCTGTTGTTCTTCGACGCCGGCCAACGAATAAGTAAGGTCGACAAGCAGCTCAGCGATTACATCTCCCAGCAGTACAAGCCCTGCATCTTCGTGGTCAACAAGTGGGACCTGATGGCCGGTTCGATGCCGACCGAGAAATGGGTAACCTATCTGCGCGATACGTTCCGCACGATGTGGCACGTGCCGATCGCTTTCGTGACCGGCCAGACGGGCAAGAACGTGAAGGCGCTCTTGAACCACTCGCAGATGCTCTTCAAGCAATCGTTGAACCGGGTACCCACGGCTCGGCTGAACAGGCTGGTCAAGGCGGCCTTGGAGCACAGCCCGCCGCCCTTGTACCGCAATCGGCGCCCGAAAATATACTACGCCACGCAGGTCGCCACGCAGCCACCCACCATCGTCCTGTTCTGCAATAACCCCCAGGCGTTGGCGCACCCTTACCGGCGTTACCTACTGGGCGTATTCCGCGACCGGCTCAGCTTCGGCGAGGTACCCATCAAACTCTACCTCCGCCGCCGCGAACGCTCCGACACCCGCGACGAGATCGACGCCAAAGTGGAATAGCCGCCTGAGGCGTTTGAAATTGTGGTTTGATGGCACCCGTGCATCTAAGCGACAACTCGATGACGTCGGCGACAACAGCGAGTTCCCGTGACCCAACAGCGCAACCAGCAAAGGCGAATCGCCGTGGTCGGCGGCGGCATATCGGGGCTTGCGGCCGCCAACCGGCTCGTCGAGCTGGGGCTTGGCGACGGGTTGCTGCTTTTCGAGAGCGGCGAGCGGCTGGGGGGCGCGCTGTGGACCGTGCACGAAGAGGGTCTCCAGGTCGAGCAGGGGGTCGATAACTTCATCACCACGCTGCCCTGGGGACTTGACCTCTGCCGACGGCTGGGACTCGCCGATCGGCTCGTGCAAACCAACCCCGACTTCCGCCAGACGTACGTCGTCCGCCGCGGCCGGCTGCACAAGCTGCCCGACGGCTTCCTGATGATGGCCCCAACTCGTATGTGGCCGCTGGCGGTCACGCCGCTGCTGAGCCCGCTGGGCAAACTACGCTGCGCGCTGGAGTACTTCATCCCGCCCAGCCGGTCGGAGGCCGACGAGAGTATGGCGGCCTTTGTCCGCCGCCGCCTGGGTCGGGAGGCATTCGAGCGGCTGGTCGAGCCGCTGGTAAGCGCCGTCTACGCGGCCGACCTCGAGAAGCTCAGCGTCGAGGCGACACTCTCGCGGTTCCGAGAGATGGAACGTGAGCACGGTAGCCTGGTCCGAGCCATGCGACGCCAGATGACCGCGCGTCGCAAGGACCGGAAGGCGGGCCAGAAGGCTGAGAGCGGGCCGCGGTTCAGCATGTTTGTTACGCTGCGCGACGGGCTGTCGAGCCTGGTCGATGCCATCGTCGAGCGGCTACCGGCCGGCGCCGTCCGAACGGGCACGTCGGTAGACGCTGTCGCCCGAGTTGGCGACCGGTGGCGGCTCACGCTGGGCGGCGGCCGGGCTGAAGAGGTCGACGATCTGATCCTGGCCACGCCCTCGCACGCTGCCGCCCGGCTGCTGGAGCCGGTCGACGCCGAGTTGGCCGGGCTGCTGGGACGCATCGAGCATTCGGGCACGGCCGTCGTGTCGGTTGCCTACCGCCGCGAGCAGATCGACCACCCGTTAACGGGCTTGGGGATCGTCGTGCCGGCGGCCGAGCGGAGCCCGATCCTGGCATGTAGTCTCAGCAGCCAGAAGTACACGCATCGGGCGCCCGAGGGGACGATGCTTTTGCGAGTGTTCGCGGGCGGCACGCGTCGGCCCGAGTTGGCCGAGACACCCGACGCTCAACTGCTGCCCGAGATACTCGACAACCTGTCGAGGTTGCTTCGCATCACCGGCGAGCCGATCTACACCCGCGTAGCCCGATGGCCAAACAACATGCCCCAGTACCACGTGGGCCACAAGCAGCTTGTCGAGCGGATTGAAGCCCTGGCCGGCCGGCTGCCGAACTTCAGCCTGGCCGGCAACTCCTACCACGGCGTGGGCATACCCGACTGCATCAACGGCGCCCAGCAGGCGGCCGAACGGCTGGCGAGAAATTAAAGGTGTCCGGTACTTTTATTATTGACATTTCCTGGCTTTTCGCTATGCTGCTTGGATGGGAAGGCCAAAACGGGTAGCGCTGGGCGGGTATGTTTATCACGTTCTCAATCGTGCCAACGGGCGGCTGCGCATCTTTCGGAAGAAGGACGATTTCGCGGCCTTCGAGGCGATTCTTGCCGAAGGTATCGAGCGGGTCGATACGCGAATCTGCGGCTATTGCATTATGAGCAACCACTGGCATCTGTTGCTTTGGCCGCGAAAAGATGGTGATCTGTCGGAATATATGCGATGGATAACGCTTACGCACACCCAGCGATACCACGCCTCGCACGGCACGGCCGGCATCGGGCATCTATATCAGGGCCGCTACAAGAGCTTTCCCATCCAAGACGACGACCATTACTTGACCGTCCTGCGATACATCGAAGCCAACCCGTTGCGTGCGGGGATCGTGGAGAGTCCGAGCGGGTATCCGTGGTCCAGTTTTGCCGCCCGCAAGGGCCTGGAAAAACCCTTTGCCCTAAGCGATGGCCCGCTGGCCCTTCCCACGAACTGGCCGCGACTGGTTAGCCGCGCCATGGCCGTCGCGGACCACGATGGAATCAGCAACAGTATCCGTCGCAGCGCCCCGCTAGGCGATCCCAACTGGGTAAAGCGCACGGCCGTCACACTGAACATCGAATCAACCATCAAGCCCAGGGGCAGACCCAGAAAAGGTACCGGACACCTTTAATTCCTCTTGTTGCCATCCGCTTAGCTTTTCGCGACGGAAGGCGTCGAACCGGTCGGCAGCGATGGCGTGCCGGGCGTCGGCCAGCAGCCGCTGGTAGTACGTGATATTGTGAATCGATAGCAGGATCGGGCCCAACATCTCGCCGGCCATGAACAGGTGGCGGATATAACCCCGGCTGCGTTGGCAGGCGGGACATGGGCAGCACTCTTCGAGTGGGCGCTGGTCGCGTTCGTACTGAGCGTTTCGCAGCCGCATTTTGCCCTGATCGGTAAAGGCCATGGAGTTTCGACCGTTTCGGGTGGGCATTACGCAGTCGAACAGGTCGATGCCTCGGCCGACAGCCTCCAGCAGGTCCTCCGGGCGACCTACGCCCATCAGGTAGCGAGGTCGGTCGCTGGGCATGGCCGGCACGGTCGCCTCGATAATGCGCAGCATCTCGGCCGGCTCCTCGCCCACGCTCAAGCCTCCGATGGCGTAGCCTGGAAAGGCCAACTCGGCCAGTTGTTGGGCCATCTCCACCCGCAACGATTCGTCGAGCCCACCCTGGATGATGGCGAACTGGGCCTGATCTTCCCGCGTTGCCGCCTGCCGGCACCGCCTGGCCCAAACGACCGACCGTCGAGCCGCATCGCGAACGGTTTGGGAATCGTTGGGTAGCGCGACGACGTGATCGAGCACCATGGCGACGTCGCTCCCCAGGTCCTCCTGGATCTGGATCGCCCGTTCCGGCGAGAGTTCGAGCAGTCGGCCGTCGATATGCGATCGGAACTCGGCCCCCTGATCGGTCACCCGGGTCATCTTGGCCAGACTGAAGAGTTGAAAGCCTCCGCTGTCGGTCAGAATGGGTCCGTTCCAGCCCATGAAGCGGTGCAGGCCGCCGAGGCTCTTGACGACTTGTTCGCCCGGCCGCAGCGCCAGGTGGTATGTATTGCCCAGGACCATCTGGGCGCCCGTACCGCGTAGCGAGCCGATTTCAATTCCCTTGACCGTTCCGACCGTTCCGACCGGCATGAAGGCCGGCATATCGACCGGCCCGTGCGGCGTTTGGAACGTGCTCACTCGTGCCGCCGAGCCCGGGTCGACGTGATGAACCTGGAAGGAGAAGTGACTCATGGGGGTCCTTCGGTTTGCCCCTAGCGCTGCCTCGTTCGCCTCGGCCGCGAGCGAACCCGCCCGACCTTGGCGGCGCCGGATGAGCCGCGTCCTACCCCGGCGTGGCCGCCGGGGCTAAACAGCCAACTGTACATGATGTGCATACGCTGCTGGCAAGCCGCAACCTACGACTCTAATCCCCAATCCCTGCCCCCTCAAGCCATTTTCGCACAGATGGCGTCGGCCATCTCTTGGGTGCCGACGGCGGTTGGGTCATCGCGTTGCGGCTTCATGTCGTAGGTAACGTCCTTACCCTCGGCGATAACAGCGGCCACGGCCTGTTCGAGCCGCTCGGCCGCCTCGGTCTCCTTGAGGTGTCGGAGCATGAGCATCCCGGAGAGGATCAGGGCGGTCGGGTTGACCTTATTCTGGCCCTTGTACTTCGGCGCGCTACCGTGCGTAGCCTCGAAGACGGCCCCGTCGGGCCCCAAATTCATCCCCGGTGCCACGCCAAGACCACCCACCAGCCCGGCCGCCAGGTCGCTGAGTATGTCGCCGTAAAGGTTCGGCAGCACGAGCACATCGTACAGCTCGGGCTTCTGGGCCAGTTGCATGCACATGTTGTCGACGATCCGGTCCTCGAACTCTATGCCCGTGTCGGCATACTCCTCGGCCACGCGGCGGGCCGTCTCCAAGTACAGGCCGTCGCTGTACTTCATGATGTTGGCCTTGTGAACGATAGAGACCTTCTTGCGTCCGTTGTCGCGGGCGTAATCGAACGCGCAGCGCACTATCCGCTCGCTACCCGACACGCTGATAGGCTTGATCGATACACCCGTCTCCTCGCGGCCCGACTGTATCTGCCGGTCGGGTGAAACCCGATTGATGTAGTCGATCAGCTCGGCCGTCTCGGGTTTGCCGCGTTCGAATTCGATGCCGGCGTAAAGATCCTCGGTGTTCTCGCGGACGATCACCAGATCGACCGGCAGGTGGCTGAAGAAGGTGCGAACGCCCGGGTAGTACTTGCAGGGCCGAATGCAGGCGAACAGGCCCAACGTTTGACGCAGATGTACGTTAATGCTGCGGAATCCGGTTCCCACTGGCGTGGTGATGGGGGCCTTCAGGGTGCATTCGGTCCGGCCGATGCTCTCCATGACGGCATCCGGCAGGGGCGTGCCGCAGCGCTCCATCACGTCGATGCCCGCCTCTTGAACGTCCCAATTGATCGCCACGCCCGACGCATCCACACACCGTCTGGCCGCCTCGGCCAGTTCCGGTCCAACGCCATCACCTGTTATTAGAGTCACTTCGTGAGCCATGATCCACCTTTTTGCGCCCGGTTCTTGTTCCGATGAGTTGCCTGAAACGCTTTAGGGTATCAGACGGAAACTGCACGGTCAACGGGCGGTCGGGGCGTGGCCTACTCGGGGGTTACGCTGACCAACTCCCGGCAGACCGATTCGAGATGGCCGGCCGTTATCTCCTGTTGCCCCTCGGCGTAGCCGATAAGCAGGGCCAGGTCGGCCAGGCGGTTGATGCGCCGTGCAACGCCGTGCGTCAGTTCGTGAAGCGTTCGCAGCGCGTCGGGTGGGAAGATGTCGCGGTCGCAGCCGGCCGCCTTCAGCCGGTGCTTGACGTAGTCGGCCGTCTCCTGCTGGCTGAAGGGACGCAGCAGGCACTTCACGTCCAGTCGCTCTTCTAGCTGTGGGGTGCGATCCAGCAAGGGCAAAACCCCCGGCTGGCCGACCAGCAGCAACGTCAGCCCGGGCTGTCCGGCCGACTCGAAGTTCGATAACAGCCGCATTGTCTCCAATGCGTGGCGGTCGTCCAGGAGGTGTGCCTCGTCGAAAACGACCACGGCGTGAAGCTGTCGGGCGACGTTGTCGGCCAGGAAGCTCTCGATACGCTCGATAGTCTGGTGCAAGCTCGTCCCGGTCGATTCGTGCGTGGGTCCGCCGAGCCGGTTGGCAAGGTAGGCGAGTAGTTGATCGGTGGGCATTTGAGGGAAGACAAGATGCACCAAGGGCGAGAATTGCTCGCCGAGCACGTCGCGCAACATGCCCACCAGCATGGTTTTACCCGATCCGGCCGCCCCGCTGAGCAGAGCCCCGGCGCGACGGTTCTCGATCGCGTAACGCAGCTTCAGGAGTGCCGCCTGGTGCGACTCGCCCGGATAGTAGAACTGCCGATCGGAACGGTTTTCGAAAGGCTTCTGTTCGAGTTTCCAGTAAGACTCGTACATGCCCGATTGCCTGCTCGCCAGCGCCTATGACTTGATACAGTTTAGAGCACCGTGGGAGTATCCTCCCACGACCGCCCAACCTTTTTACTTGGACTTCACCCGCGATATGAAGTTCTCGACGATGCCAACCTTTGCAACACCCGCCTTGTGCAGGCGGTCCCGCGCTTCGACAACTTGCTCGGGCAACGTTGCCCGAACGCTGCTGACCAACAATAGGGCGTCGGTCCATTCGGCCAGCGCTGTCAACTCCGTATCGATTTTCTCATCGAGCGGTCCCAAGTCGACCAGCACGAGGGGGAAGTTGCGTCGCATTTTGGCAATCATCGGGCCAAATGCTCCGATGCCATTGGCGACCGCGTTTTGCCCGACCGGCTGCCCGCACAAGGGCAGCAGTGCAACGTGATCTTCAATCGATTCGACGACCGCCTCGGCCAGCGATGTTTTTCCCGCCAGCACCTCCTGCCAGCCCACGTCGGGTAACAGCCCCAGCCGTCGACCCAGCGACGGATCGACCAAATCGGCGTCGACCATCACCAGATTCACGTTTCGTTCGGACAATCGCTGGGCCACACTGAGCATCAACGTGGTGCCGCCCTCGCCACGAAGGCAGCTAGCGAATGCCACAACTTTGCAGTCGTCGGCCGAGCCGGCCACCAACCCGTCGGCCAGCCGATCGAGTGCCAAGTGAGCTTCAACGCTCAGTTTTCTGCACACCTTTGGCCAGACGAAGCCATCCACCTGAAGCAAGGGACGGAAATGTTCGCTATCCGGTCTCCGCGATTCGCGGACTGGCTCCGGCCCGCTCCTCGGTTCCGGCGGATCGGTCACGTCGACCGGTAACGCGACCGTTGCTTGTTTCGTCTCAGTCGGTGGTGGCTGGTGCGTAACGTCCGGCTTGGCCGGGCAGTACGACTCCGCCCGCACATCGCACGGAGCGATGCAGACTCCGATTGTGTCGAAACATGTCTCGACCGTGTTGTACGTCATCTGCCGTTGATCTTGAGCCTCGACCGGCGGAAGGACGCACGACGAAGCGTCCTCGTGCCGGTAAGCCCTAATGAAAGCCTGGTCGAGCGCGCTCATCGGTCATCCTAACAACGGGTTTCCTGATAACACCTTCAAGTTGGGCAACGCCGGGCCGTGGCGGCCAATTGCTCGACGCCCCACGGTAGTTCGGGTCACTTGGGACGCCCCGCGACGGCAACGCCGGCGGATTGCCATGCCCGATTGCCGGATAGCCGCCTGCCCCGGTTGTTGGGTAGTTCGTCGCACCGGCGGCCGGGTGCGACGGCGCCGGACTTGGACGATAACAGGCCTCGACGGGCGGGTCGTTGCGAGGCCACGCCGAGGATCTAGACACTGCCGGCGGGGCTTCATCCGTCGGCCGATCAAGCTTCTCGGCGGCCGGCGGCCGGCCACTCCCGGCGGTCGGCGGCCGATTTCCGATAGCCATTGGCCGATTCATGCCGATCACCGGTTGCCCGATCGGATCGGCCCGACTCGCCGCTTGGTAATCGCTGGTCCCACCCGGCCGGTACGGCGCATAAGTAGCTTGCACCGTCGACGCGTTCAGCGGTCCGGGCAGGTTACCGACGTCGGCCACGGACGTTTGTGCTGGCTGTGCTTGTGACTGCGGGAGAGGTCCCCCTGGTCCGTCCGCTTCCGAGGCTGATTTGTTCAGTCCGGCCAGCGTGGGGGATGGGACGGACTCCCATCGCGGTGCCTCGTCGGCCGTCGGCGCTGGCGGATCCGGTTGCCAGGACGCCTGCTCGGACGAAACCGACTCGTCGCCGCTTCCACCGCTAAACAGGAACGGCACGATGGCAAGTCCCACCAGCAGCGCCCCGCCGCCCATCAGCAGTTTGGCCGAGAGTCGCGGGCTGATGAGCCGCTCCTCCGACCGGCCCCGCGATAGACTGGCCGATCGCTTTTCGGATTTGTTGCGATGATGCTTCTGAGTTACGTCGGGAATTCGCGCCAGCACCTGCGACCAGTCAAAGGGCCGGCTGACATGCGTCGGCCGCTCCTCACTTCCATGAGTGCCGGTCGAGATGCCCGTCGCCGTCGCGCTAACCCCGGGCCGTGCCGTCGATTCGTGTTGTTCCATTAGATCCATGTCACATCCACCTGAAAATAGTCGCACCGCTCGCACAAAGCCGCGACCGGTGGTTGCCGGCTCCAGCCCTTACCCAGCGCGCACGCTGCGCGGAGGCAAACGCAACCTTAGCCCTTCACGGAATCTATCGGTTCCGATTGTGCGGATCTTGAGTGTCAACGAAAGTTTAGCGAATCGGAGGCTTGGGGAATGTAGGCAACATGCGTTGCAGGCGAGCCTTTGCCGCCCTCGTCCCTCGAAACTTGAACCGCCTGCGTCGGACTCTACGGCGGGCCGGTCGACGCCGGGCGGCTGGTCGCTGGCGTCGGGCTGCCGGTTCTGCTGCTGGTCAGCTTCTTCTGGCCTAACGTCTGGTGCCGTCGCGTTTGTCCGCTGGGTGCCACGCAAGACCTGCTGGCGCTGCCGAAGCGGTTCGCCCGAGGCCGGCGAACCGACCCGCGACGGTCGAGTCGGCCCTCTCCGCTAGCGCGGCGGCCGCTGGCACGACGGTCGGTGCTGGCGTTGGGGCTGGGGACGGTCTGGTCGCTGCTGGCGCTACGCCCGACGGGCGCTGGGAATCGCCGGGCGTTGCGTCCGCCGGGCGCCGTCGACGAGACGCGCTTCGTGGGGCTCTGCGTGCGATGCGGCAACTGCGTTCGATCCTGCCCGACGGGTGTCATTCGACCCGACCTGGGCCAGCGGGGTATCGCCGGGTTGTTTACGCCGCTGGTTGAGTTCGAGTCGGGCTACTGTCGGGAGAACTGCCGGTTGTGTACCCAGGTGTGCCCCAGCGGCGCAATTGCCAGGCTCTCGCTGGACGAGAAACGGGCGGCGCCGATCGGCTTGGCGCGACTCGACCCGGACATCTGCATCCTGGCTGCCGAGGAGACGGAATGCTCTGCCTGCGTAACGGCCTGCCCGTTTGAGGCGATCAAGATCGTTTTCGACGAGGAGACCTACACATCCACTCCTCGGATCGACGCCTCGAAGTGCCCCGGCTGCGGCGCCTGCCAAATAGCATGCCCCACCACGCCCAAGGCGATCGTGGTCGAGGCGTATGGTTGGGTGCGGCCTCGACGCACCAGGAATGACCATGGGGCGTCGAGGACGCACCCTACTGATCTATCAAGAACTTGACCTTGGATTGACAATCCCGGGCCGAACGGTAGGATGAATTGTTCGCGGTTTTGCCGACGGCATTTTCTTGACACCCCCACTTCGGCCACATGGGCCCGATTGATATATTCAGGAAGGCACTCTTCAATGACGCAGATCGAACAAGCCAACTCGGGCGTGGTCACGGACGAAATGGAGATCGTCGCGCGATCCGAGCAGCTTGATCCGGAGTTGGTCCGTAGCGAGGTCGCGCGGGGTCGAATGGTGATTCCGGCCAACCGGGTCCACATCGAGAAGAAGCTGGTTCCGATCGGGATCGGCATCGCCGCTCGGACGAAGATCAACGCCAACATCGGCAACTCGCCCGTCTCCAGCGACAGCCGTTGCGAGTTGGCCAAGCTCGACTGTGCCGTGGGCCACGGGGCCGACACGGTGATGGACCTTTCCACCGGCCCGGAGATTGACGACATCCGCCGGCAGATCATCGACGCGGCCACGGTACCGATCGGCACGGTGCCCATCTACCAGATGGCCGAGCAGTTGGACGTAATCGAGGATATGCGGCCGGCCGACTTCATCGAGGTGGTCGAGCAACAAGCCCGGCAGGGTGTCGACTACATGACCATCCACTGCGCGTTATTGCGGGAGCACCTTCCTTTGACTTCGGGGCGTTTGACCGGCATTGTCAGCCGAGGTGGCGCGCTGGTGGGCCGATGGATGACCGCCCACGAACGCCAGAACCCCTTCTTCGAGCACTTCGACGACTTGTGCGACGTGATGCGGGAGTACGACGTCACCTGGAGCCTGGGTGACGGGCTGCGTCCCGGCTCGCTAGCCGACGCCAGCGACGAGGCCCAGTTCGCCGAACTCGAGGTGATGGGCCAGTTGGGACGTCGCGCCCGCGAGCGCGGTTGCCAGGTAATGATCGAGGGGCCGGGCCACATACCGCTGGACCAGATCGAGATGAACGTCAAGCGGCAGATGGAGTGCTGCGACGAAGCGCCCTTCTATGTGTTGGGGCCAATCGTTACCGACATCGCGCCCGGTTACGACCACATAACCAGCGCGATCGGGGCAACCATGGCCGCCTGGCACGGCGCGGCGATGCTCTGCTACGTGACTCCCAAGGAGCACCTGGGGTTGCCGAACCTGGACGACGTTCGCCAGGGCGTAATTGCCTACAAGATCGCCGCCCACGCAGCCGACGTCGCCCGGCATCGTCCCGCGGCCAGGGATCGCGACGACGCGCTTTCGAAGGCTCGGGTGGAGTTCGACTGGCCGGAGCAATTCCGCCTCTCGCTCGACCCGGAGACTGCCCGGACGATGCACGACGAGTCGCTACCGGACGCCGAGCACAAGCAGTCGCACTATTGCAGCATGTGCGGCCCGAAGTTCTGCTCGATGAAGACGACGGAGGAGTTCCGGCGGATGGAGCGGGAGAGGCAGTAGCGGGGTGGCCCTGCTTTGGCACTAGTGGTCCGTCAATGTAGAGTTTACTAATCCTGGGATATCGTGTATCTACCGATTTTTCGGTAAGTTTTTTTCGCGTATCCAAGGATGGGTTTGATGGAAAAGGTCTATGTGGTTCAATTGTCGAGCGAGGAACGCGAGCAACTTCAGGAACTGATCAAGAGAGGAAACCGCAAAAGGGGACAACGGCCGTCGGCGCTCAAGCTTACAAGAGCCCGAATCCTGCTCAAGGCCGATCAAGCCGACGATGCTCCGGCGTACACCGACGCCGAGATTGCTGAGGCGTTGGATGTTTCGCCCAAAACGGTTTTCAATCTTCGCAAGAGATGGGTCGAGATGGGACTCGAGCAAGCACTTGAGCGACGTCCCCAACAGAATCGCCGTCAGCCTAAACTCGATGGGAAGGCTGAAGCTAAACTGATTGCCTGTAGTTGTGGTCCTCCACCAGGAGGTCGAAGCAAGTGGACGCTGAGGTTGCTGGCCGATCGAGCAGTCGAATTGGAACTGGTCGATTCAATCAGCCACGAAGCCGTACGGCAGACGCTAAAAAAAACGTTGTCAAGCCTTGGTTGATGCAGTCGTGGTGCCTGCCCAAAGAACATGACGCGGAATTTGTGTGGCGGATGGAGGACGTGCTCGATGTCTACTCGCGTCCGTATGACCCGCGTTTTCCCGTAATTTGCATGGATGAAGCGTCCAAGCAACTCGTTGGTGAAGTCCGTGATCCGTTGCCGATGCGTCCCGGTGATCCGTTGCGGATCGATAGTGAGTATGTGCGTCTGGGGACGTGCAATTTGTTTATGTTTTGCGAACCGCTACGTGGTTGGCGGCACGTCCGCGTCACCGACCGCCGGACGAAGGTGGACTGGGCATACGCGTTGCGAGATTTCTTGCAGGAGTTTTACGCCGACGCGGAAAAGATCGTATTAGTGATGGACAACCTCAACACCCATTCTCCGGGCTCGTTCTACGAAGCGTTTGAACCGCGAATCGCTCGCGCGTTGACCGAGCGTCTGGAGATTCACTACACGCCGAAACACGGCAGTTGGTTGGACATTGCCGAATGTGAATTCAGCGTTTTGCAGCGTCAGTGCTTGGATCGTCGTATCGAGAGTGCGGCACTGCTTGGTCGCGAAGTTAATGCATGGCAGGAATCGCGCAATGCGATCACTAGCAAGATCAATTGGCAATTCACCACCGACGGAGCTCGGACGAAGTTGCGTCGTCTCTACCCGGAACATCTCCGGCAGGACAGCGACCAACCTTCGCCGGCGCCAACCAAGGTCCATAACTAGTAAACTCTACATTGACAGACCACTAGTGCTCTGTCAACCTTAGGAATTGGGGTGCCATGCCCACGCTTGCGTGGGCATGTTGTCCGAAGTTTCCAGCATGCCCACGCAAGCGTGGGCATGGCACCCAACCCCCAATCCTAACGTTGACAAAGCACTAGTTGACAAGCGAAGCCGCGCTGCACAGAATGGAATGCTGCCGAACACTTCCACACCGGCAACCACCGCTTGCGGCTTCGCACATTTCACACCATCGACTCACCACAAATGGAGGACTCCGTCCATGCGTACTACTTATCTCTCCCTGATAGTGCTGTTGCTGATCGCAAGCCCCCTGCTGGCCGACGACGCCAAGCGTACGGCCGGGCTGACCGAGCAGGAGGTGAAGGAAGGGTTCGTCAGCCTGTTCGACGGGAAATCGGTCGAGGACTGCTGGCAAGGTTCAACGAAGGGATACATCGTCGAGAACGGCATTATGGTCTGCAAGAAGCACGGCGGCGGAACGTTGTTGAGCAAGAAAGAGTACTCCGACTTTACCTTCCGCTTCGAGTTCAAGCTCGAGCCGGCCGGTAACAACGGCGTGGCCATCCGCACGCTCCCCAAGGGCAACCCGGCCTATGTGGGCATGGAGCTCCAGATACTCGACAACTCGGCACCCGTATACAAGAACCTCCAACCATACCAATTCCACGGCTCTATCTATGGGCTGGTGGCGGCGAAGCGTGGGTTCCAGAAGCCGGTCGGCCAGTGGAACAGCCAGGAGGTGATGTGCAAAGGCCGTCAGGTAAAGGTCACGCTCAACGGCACCGTTATCGTCGACGCCGACCTCTCGAAGGTCGACGGCAGCAAGTGGAAGGGCACCGGCTGGAAGCGTGACTCGGGCCATGTTGGTTTCATGGGCCACGGCTCGCGCGTCGAGTTCCGCAACCTGCGGATCAAGGAGCTGTAGAGGTGCGGTCGTAGGGTGGGTCGAGGTACGAGACCCACGCGAGGTTCGTACCACCAGTTCCGCGCGTGGGTCTCGTACCTCGACCCACCCTACATTTCGCAACCACCCAGGATACACGCCATGAAATCAACGATCCTCACCAGCCTACTGCTATTGGCCGCCAGCCCGCTGCTTGCCGCCGAAGTCCGACCGCAAACCGACACAACCGGCCTGAGCGAACAAGAGACAAAAGAAGGTTTCGTAAGCCTGTTCGACGGCAAGACGACCGAACACTGGCAAGGAGCCACGAAGGGCTACGTGCCCGAGGACGGGCTGCTGGTCTGCAAGAAGAAGGGTGGTGGGCGATTGAACTCCGTCAAGGAGTACGCCGACTTCATTTTTCGGTTCGACTTCAAGCTAACCCCGGGCGGGAACAACGGCGTGGCCATCCGCTCGCCGCTTGCGGGCCGCCCGTCGCGCGACGGCATCGAGATCCAGATTCTCGACGACACCTCACCCCGATACACGAAGCTGAAGCCCTACCAGTACCACGGCTCGATCTACGGCCTGGTGCCCGCCAAGCGGGGCGCTCTCAAGCCGGTCGGCCAGTGGAACAGCCAAGAGATCCGCTGCCAGGGCCGCAAGATCAAGATCACGCTCAACGGCACCGTCACGGTCGACGCCGACCTCTCGAAGGTCGACGGTAGCCACTGGGACGGCACCGGCTGGAATCGCGACCGGGGCTACATCGGCTTCATCGGACACGGCGAACGACTCGAGTTCCGCAACATCCGCATAAAAGAGCTGTAAAGCGGTCCGGTCGCCGCTTCGCGACACACGTAGGGTGGGTCGAGGTACGAGAGCCACGCGAAGGCCTCGAAATCATCTGCCCTTGTTCTCCGCACGCGGCCGGCCCATAATGGGCCGAATTCCTTTTCCCGCGGCAAGAACACTCGCATGACGCACACGACCGCCGGCCCGGCACCCAAGACGAACGGCCGCGAGATTTTCGCCTGGGCCATGTATGACTGGGCCAACAGCGCGTATTCGACGCTCTCGATCACCATCCTGATCTTCTACATCAAGGAGGTGGTCGTACCTGGCAACTGGGGTACGGTGGTTTGGGCCTGGGGTATCTCGCTGTCGATGCTCACGGCCGCCCTGCTCTCGCCCGTGCTGGGCGCGCTGGCCGACGCCAACGCCGGCAAGCGCCGCTGGCTGGCCGCCACTGCTTTGCCCGGCGCCGCGGCCGCCATCCTGCTGGCACTTACGCCGCCACACTGGACCTGGATCGTGGTGGGGCTGTTCGTGCTCACGTCTCTCCTGTTCGAGCTGTCGTTGGGCTTCTACAACGGGTTCCTGCCCGAGATCGCCGAAGAACGGGACTTTAACCGCGTGTCGGCCTGGGGATACGCCCTGGGCTATTTGGGCGGCGCGCTGGCGCTGTTGTTGGCATTGGGTGTGAAAATGGCCGGACCGAGTCTCGGTCTGCCCGAGTTGGCCGACCAACTTAGGGCCGGCCTATTCATAATGGGCCTCTGGTGGGGACTCTTCACTCTGCCAACGCTGTGCGTCCTTCGCGACCGGGGCCCAACGCGCGGCAAGAAGTTGCCACCCGGCCGGGCGGTCGCCCAAGCGATCGGCGAGGTCGGCCATACGCTGAAAAACATCCGGCTCTACAAAACTCTCTCGCTGTTCCTCTTGGCTTTCCTGCTTTACAACGACGGCATCCAGTCGGTGATCAGCCAGTCGTCGGCGTTTGCCATCGACGTTCTCGAATTCTCGTCGAGCGAACTGATTATCCTGATCCTGGTCATCCAACTAGTCGCGCTGCCCGGCGCGCTGTTGGTGGGCTATCTGGCCGATCGCGTCGGGCAAAAGCCCACGCTCGTCTTCTGCCTGACCATCTGGATCGCGCTGATCATCGCCGCCTACCTCATCACCAGCAAAACGCAATTCTGGGTGCTAGGCATAGTCCTGGCATTGGTGATGGGCGGTACGCAGTCGGTGAGTCGGGCAATAATGGGGCTGATGACCCCGCCGCGGCGCTCGGCCGAGTTCTTCGGGTTCTTCAACTTCTCGGGCAAGGCGACCAGCTTCCTTGGCACGTTCCTGTTCGGGCTAATCATCGTTCGCACCGGCAACACGCGACTGGCCATCCTGAGCCTGCTCATCTTCTTCCTGCTCGGCTGGGCCATCGTTGCCACGATAGACGTTCGCAAGGGCCGCCAGGAAGCGATGGACGCCTGAGAACGAGAAGTAGGGTGGGTCGAGCGTAGCGAGCCCCACCAATTGAATGAAAAGAGCAGAAACAAATGGCCGATTATCGACGCTGGTACGTGCCGGGCGGAACGTTCTTCTTCACGCTCGTAACGCACCACCGTCGGCCCATTCTGTGTACGGACATCGCACGGCGATGCCTACGCGAGGCCATCCACGCGGTCAACGAAAACTGGCCGGTGCAGTGGAGGGCCATTGTGCTGCTGCCGAACCATCTTCATACAGTTTGGACGCTGCCGCCAGGGGATGTTCGTTATCCGATCCGCTGGAAGCGCATCAAGGAGGAGTTCACGCGGCGATATATCGAGGCGGGCGGCGACGAAGTGGCGCCGAACCGTTCCCGGCAACGACATCATGAACGAGGTGTCTGGCAGCGTCGGTACTGGGAACACATGGTACGCGATGAGGACGATCTGAAATGCTGCGTCGATTACGCGCATTGGAACCCCAAGAAACACGGGCACGTGGCCAATGTCCGGGATTGGCGTTGGTCGTCGTTTCACCGGTTCGTGCGACTCGGAGAATACACACCAGCCTGGGGCGCGGAGAACCCTACGCCCGGTTACGACGATCCGGAATGGGGTGAATGAGCCACAATAGTGGTGGGGCTCGCTGCGCTCGACCCACCCTACAGGTGTTCCTGCCAGCCTCGCTCTTTAAGCAGGCCGGTTATGCGGCGGATCGACTCCTCGTCGTGCTTATCGGCGATCAGGGTGGCGTCGGGCGTTACGATCACTATCAGGTCCTTCACGCCAACCGTGACCACTACGCTCGACGAATCGGTGGCTCGCACTATCGTGCCGGAGGTGCCAAGCCCAAGGTATCGGGCGGCGTCAATGACGTTACCGTCGCGGTCGGTCGATCGGAGCCGTTCCAGCGAACGCCAACTGCCCACGTCGTCCCAATCGAACGGCGCTTCGATAACCACCACGTCGTCGACCTTCTCCATCACGCCGAAGTCTATCGAGATTGGCCGGATGGCCGAGAACTCACGATCCAATACCTCGGCATGGTTGGCCAAATCGGCCGCGGCGTCGATCGCACGCAGATGCCCATACATCTCGGGCTGGAACCGCTCGATGGCCGCCAGAATCGTAGCCGCCTTCCAGACGAAGATGCCCGAGTTCCAGTAGTAGAACCCCGTCTCGATGTACTGCCGGGCCGTGTCGGCCTTGGGTTTCTCATGGAACTTCATCACGCCGAAGACGGCCGGCGGATGGGCCAGCGAACCGGCCGCCTCGCACTCCAGCGGCGTGCTCCGCTCGATGTAACCAAACGATTCGGCCGAGTAGGTCGGCCGAATGCCAAACGTGACCATCTGCTCCGGCCGCTCTTGCACCACCGACGCGGCAAAACGAATCGCGTCGCGGAAAACGGCCTCCGGACCGATCACGTGGTCCGAAGGCATCACGGCCATCACGCCGTCGGGGTCATTTCGGGCGATTCGCATTGCCGCCAGGCCGATGCAAGGGGCCGTGTCACGCTTACAGGGTTCAACCAGAATGGCGTCCTCGGGCAACTCGGGAAGCTGCTCGGCGATCGGCCGCGCCAGCCGGGCAGTGGTCGCCACCAGCGTTCGGTCGGCCGAAACCAGATCGCCCAACCGATCCACGGTCGCCCGGATCAGCGTCCGGTCGCCCGACATCCGAAGCAACTGCTTGGGCCGCTCGACACGACTCTCGGGCCAAAATCGCG
>Ga0255448_1007_pt1 | contig 17218 bp, 5 predicted proteins | sample ANMaggSSYBR02J12_FD_182657 | JGI IMG/M metagenome (GOLD analysis project Ga0255448, IMG submission 182657) | Sediment cell enrichment communities from methane seep in Santa Monica Basin, California, United Staets - ANME aggregate JGI... | ecosystem: Environmental > Aquatic > Marine > Cold seeps >...
CATTGGCCGTTACGTTGACCAGAGCGGCAACTACCATTTGGTCTTTGTGCTGCTCGGCATCTTACCGCTGGTGAGTCTGGCGGCGATCCTTGCCTTCGATGCGGTCACCGCACGTCGAAAGGGGCCTCCGGCGCCCTCCCGTTAATCATCATTGAAACAACTCGGTCTTGCGAGAGGATTCAAATGGAAATCAGGCGACCTGTCCTGTTTCTTATGGCGGTGTTTCTGCTGTCGGCGGCGCTGTCGGCCGCAGAGCAACTCCCAGGCACTGCGCCACTTACGGTGCGCGACGACGCTGGCTCGATTGCCTCGGCGCAGGTCGAGCAAGTGATCGGCTACTTTCGGCGAAGGATTGAGGGAGCCGAAAGACTCCGTGACGAGCGATGGCAGCCCGATTTCGCGTCGCCTGAAGCGTACGAGAGGTCGGTTATGCCTCATCGGATGAACTGTCGAAAGATGCTCGGATTGGTGGAGGGCAAAGGCCGCATTGCCGATGCCAAGAGCGAGCCGGTCGCCGCGGGGTACGGGTGCCGTATCGAGCGGATCACGATCCCGATACTCACCGGCCTCTCGGCTCGTGGGTTGCTGCTGGTGCCCGATACCAGTGGGCGGCATCCGGTTGTGATCATCTGCCCGGATGCAACCATCTGGCCGGAGCAATTGGCCGGCCTGGGTGGTGATGCCAAGCCCCCGTTGTGGCTGAGCGATCTGCTGGGCCGAGGTGCGAGCGTGTATCTACCCCAGTCGATCGAGCGGCTTCACGACCATCCGTACTGTAAGACAACCAACAACAAAGACCGGCGGATGATCCTTTACCGGCTGGGATACTGCGTCGGCCGAACCATGCCCGGCCTCGACGTGCAAGACGTGCTGGCTGCCGTCGACTATCTCGCCGGACGGTCCGAAGTTGATCCGGAACGGGTCGGACTGGTGGGCATCGGCCAGGGAGGCATGACGGCGCTCTTCATCGCGGCGCTCGACCGGCGGATTCGGGCCACGGCGGTAGCCGGCTATTTCGAGACCCACGATCGATGCAGCGACGAACCGGTCGACCGGCGACTGCCGGGACGGCTCTTGGAATTCGGCGATGCGGAACTGGCCGCGCTTGTCGCGCCGCGAGCACTTTCGATCATTCGTTCGTCGCGGTCAACGATCTCGCAGCAGGACATGACGCATGAAGTCCGTCGAGCCGCCCGCTTCTACGGGGGTCTCAAGGCGACGGACCGACTGGCCCTTCGCTCAGATGTCGCCAAGGAGGATGTGACCACCGCCGCCGCGCTGGTGGCCGACGCCTTGGCGCTACCCGAACCCCGGTCCGCGGTGACACTGCCGGAGGTATCCATTCCGCAAGATCGGGCTCGGGCGGTCCGGGACGAGCATTTCGAGGAGCGGATGAAGTATCTCCGCCAACTGATCGACGGAAGCGAGGCGAAGCGCGTGAAGCGCTGGCGAATCGTCGAACGCCCGGCGTCTGAGTTCAAAGAAATCAAGGCGGACATGCTGGCGGATTACCGGAAGCTGGTCGGCGAGGTGCCGACCGAGGGCAGATCGCTTCGTCCCCGGACGGAACTTGCGCTGACCGCCGACAAGTACAAGGCGTATCGCGTAATGCTCGACGTTGCCGAGGGCGTCGAACTTTACGGCAACCTGCTTGTGCCCAAGGGGATCGAAGGCCGCGCCCCGGCCGTGATTGCCCAGCACGGGCTGAGCGGTACTCCGGAGATGGTGACTGGGCTGGGGCAGACCAAGGACACGGTCTATCACGAATTCGGCCGCGCGTTGGCCGAGAGCGGTTACGTGGTGTTCGCACCGCTCCTCGTACATCGGAACCCGGTCAAAGGACTCAACGATCAGGTCCGGTTGGCCGACGCGGCGGGCATGATGCGTGTGGCGATGCCGGTGGCCAAGACCCAACGGGCGATCGATTTCCTCCAGACGCTGCCATTTGTCGATGCCGAGCGGATCGGCTACTACGGCCTGTCGTACGGTGGATACTCCGCGCTCTGGATAACGCCCCTAGTGGACCGCGCGAAGGTGATTATCCCTTCCGGTCACTTTAATGACTGGCGGAGCAAGATCACGGCCGACTATACGGGGACCAGCTACCTGCGACATCCCCACGAAGACTTCTACAACTGGGACGTCTTGCACCGCTTCACCCATGTCGAACTGATCGCCATGATGGCTCGGCGGCCGGTCTGCATCGAGTTCGGCCAGCGCGACGGGATCACCACGCCCGAGTGGACGGCCTACGCCTGGAAACAGTTGGTAGCCGTACGCGATCATCTGGGGCTCACCGACCGCATCGAACTGGCGCACTACGACGGCACCCATGAAATCCACGGCGTGCTGGCGCTCGATTTTCTCAACCGCTTCCTGAGACCCGAACGAACCGCGGGGCGCGACGGGGATCCACTTGTCGAGTACGTTCTCGACGACCGCGACGAAACACGGATCACCGGGCAGCTTTGGATTCCCTCCGGCGCCAAGCAGTTTCGCGGCATGGCGATAAGGTTGTCGCGAGTCGGTAAGCCCGGGCCGCTGGAAATCCGTTTCGGCACCACATCGGGGAAGCAGGATATTGGCGTGGCGACGCTGCCGGCCGATGCGGCGCCACCTTCACAGCGGACGTGGTGTCCACTTCAAATCGGCCCGCAAGCAATCCGTCCCGGACAGTTGATCTATTTCGAGATCGCTTGTGCCAAGGGCAGCGCACCGGCCAACAACTACATCGTTTACGGGCCGCGGCCACTTGGCGGAAAACACTGGGGCAGCCGCTTCGAGCTTTCCTATCGCGTGCTGACGGACCGGCCGGAAGATGCATTACCCTCGGACTGAACCGGCAATGAGTTTTGGAGGAGAATCCTACCATGTCACGCCCACAACTACTCGCCTGCCTGCTACTGACCCTCACTTGCTGCACCGTTGCGCAGGGGGAGCCGACGACGCTCACCCGCTACGACTATCAACACATGGCACGCGATATCCCCTTCCGAACGTGTACGGTGGATGCGGGCGACCATGCCGGGGTGGGCCAAGTGATAACCGTGCCGCCGGACGCCAAGGACGTTTGCGGCGTGCGTTTCAAGGTTTCCAAGGCCGGCCACCCCGGCCCCTTGCTCTACAAGTTGGGCACAACACCGGGCGGGGCGGAAATCGCTGCCGGGGCGGTGCCAAGCGAGGAGATTATTGCTCTTTACGATCTCTTCTACGGAGGAGACTTCACACCCCAGGCCGTTAAGTCGGGTGAAAAGCTCTACCTGACATTGCGGGCCGAGCGGGGCAACTATCCCGACGACTACTATCTGGCCTATGGACCACGCGATGGCGAGGGTATTCCCGAAAAAGCATGCGGGACAGCCATCGCGCCGAAGGGCCACGAGGCATTTCCACTCTCATATTGTCTATTGACATCGGTCGGCCCGGGCGATCCACCGGGAGTCGAGGAACGGTTCGAGTTCGTTCGGCGAATCACCCGGCCGCCCTATGCCGACGCCACGTTGCTCCGCGATCCAAAACGGAAGGCGGGGCCGGATGAGGTGGCAATCGATTCCGAGTGGTCAATCATCGGTCCACCCGAAGGCAACGCCGTGATAGATACGGCCATCGGCGACCTGCAGACGTATTTTGATCGTGCGATGGGGATCAAGTTGCCGGTGCGTCGCCGGAAAACCATCGCCGATGCATCCCGACAGGAGAAAACCATCGTCGTGGGCGACGTGACAACGCTGTCCGATCAGGCCGAGGGGCTCAAGGGCTCGGAAAGCTATCGGGTCGTGGTGAAACCCGACCGGATCATTCTTTGCGGCGCCGACGATCGCGGCGCGATGCGGGCAATTTACCATCTTGAAGATGTCACGGGCTTTGCGGAAGGGCCGTTTGTTAAGCGAGGGTCTGTCACCAAAAAGTGTCTGTTCAGTCCGCGGCTCACCCAGCGGATCGGCCCGAGCAATTCCTTCCTGACGGAGTTTTCTCAACCGAACATCTACACGGACGGGTTTTTGTCGACGATCTCGCATCAGGGATTCAACGCCGTCTACGCCTACGCCAACCTGGAGGAGTTCACGCACGACTCAGAGTTTTTTCCTGAGTTGAACAACGCGTTAGCTCCCCGCAAGTACGGCGACGACGCGGTGTTTCCGGAAGTCAAGGACGAGAAGGCGACCGACCGCCGGTATCGTCGTCTGCGCGATCTTGTAAGCCGGGGCAAGAAGTACGGTATCGACGTCTATCTCTACTACGCCACGAACTATCACCACAGCGTACCCAAGTCACTTTACGAAAAATACCCGGACTGCCAAGGCTACTCGTGGGGTAACTCGATGTGCACCAGCAACCCGCGGGTGCAAGAGTATTTCGCGGAGACGACCCGACACATATTCCAGCGCGTGCCCGGGCTGAAGGGCTTGGTGCTGATTTTCGATAGCGAGGGGTTCTTCAGTTGCGCCCGCAGTCGGTCCCGTTGCCCGCGATGCAAAGACCGGCTGCCGGAAGACATCGTCACGGAGTACATCACGACGATCAACAAGGCAATGAAGCAGGTGGACCCGAGAACCGAGTTGATCGCCTGGTCTTATTACACGGGACATCCCGCATGGGTAGTCCGCGGAATTCCCAAGCTGCCTAAGGACGTTACGTTCCAGCCGGGTTTTGCCAAAGGTTCGATTGTCGAGCGGGGCGGGGTGCGTCATGTGGCGGGCGATTACATCATCAGCGAGATCGGCCCGCCGAAACATTTTGTCGAACATGCCGAAGTCGCAATTGCCAGCGGCTTGAAACTCTCGGCCAAGACCTCGCACTCGTATGCCAACGAGTTCGTCAACGTGCCGTACATCCCGGTTCCGCAACAGTTTCACCGTCGCATCGCGGCAATGCGCGAGTATCCCATCAGTGCCTTCTTGGCAAACTGGACACACCACGGTTACTCGCCGAACCTCAACGCGGAGATGCTAAAATGGTACTACTGGAACAACGAACCGGAGATCGACCGGTTGCTCCTGAATCTGGCGAGCCGACAATTCGGTGCCGAGGCGGCACCCGGTTTCGTCGAGGCCTGGTCGCACTTTAGCAAGGCCATCACTTACTATCCCTATTCCGACGGCGTGGCCCGCTATCCCGGCCCGATCCAGGTAGGCCCGGGCCAGCCGCTTTATCTCGACCGTTCGGTACGCGGCGCCGGCGGCGTGCGAAGTTGGCAGAATGACCTCAAGTGGACAAAACCTTGGGGACCGGACATTGTCCTGAAATACTTTGGCCTGCTTCAGTCCGAGTGGCAGCGCGGGCTCGATGTGATGGAAAAGGCGATGGCCGAGGTGCCGCCGAACAAGCAGCAAGCCGCACGACGCGAGCATGGTATCGCCAAGTCGATCCTCTGTTGCGTGCGCTCGTGCATGAACGTCGTCCGGTTCTTGCAGGCTCGCAACCAACTGTATGCGGAAGCGGACAAGGTCAAACGCGACGAGATCCTCAAAGCCATGCGCGAAATCGCCGAGACAGAGCTAGCCAACGCCCGCGAGGCGCTCGTGCTCTGCCAGTTCGATTCTCGGATCGGTTACGCTTCCGGGGGAGCCCGCGTGGGCGGGCTCTACACGCCGGCCCTGATCCGCTGGAAGATCGATCAGGTCGAGGAGATGATCCGAGACGAAATGCCCCGTTTCGCCGCGACCTACCAACCTCCCCCGTCGGTCAAACCGCAAATCGACTCCGAGGCGTTTGCCAAGATGTTCGACGTGGCTGCTGTTGGTGGCGCGACATGCACCATCAAGGATGGCCGCCTGTCGATGCGTTCTCCAAGTCCTGCGGGAGGTATCAATCTCAACTACCGCGAACGCCTCCGAGCACCGCGGACTTTCGAGGTGACGGTCGATACCGCCGGGATGTCGGAAACGGGACTGATCGGCTTCTTGGACGGGCCGCTCACTCCGACGTTGAATACCGAAGTTCACAAGCACCTGCTGAGCCACTTCGTTGTCCGCAACGACCACTGGTACGTCAACGGTGAGCCGGACAAGCCCTTCGTTGTTCGGGGAAAGTACTATCCGGGCATCCACACCTTCACGATTGTGCTCAAGGAGGACGTGATCGATTTCCACGTGGACGGGCGGCAGGTTGGACGGATCCCCAATTGCAAGTCGCCAAAGCGCAGCTTCCATATCTCGGCAGACCCCTATACCAGCCACTACGGCGGACGGCTCGACGTGCTCAAGATAGACACAGGTTCCTCATCCTGAAAAGCGACGCCAATGAGAGAGCTGTGGACTGTAGCGGGGAGTTATGCGTTCCTGCTGGCCGCCCTGGCGACAACGGATTGGTGTTCCCGCCCACCGAGTTTTGTTCGCTACAGTTTCCCATGGAATCCGTCGCGGTAGGGTGTAGTGGCCCATCTCTGAAAGAGTGAGCTGTTCTTCCCAACAACTCCATCCGGCAATCGTACCAGCCGACAGGCCACGCGTCGCGTTGGGTAACCACCGATGAAATGGCCACGAAGCAGCCTGCACTCTCGTGAGAATAGGGTTGGGGATACAGTTCGGAGAGTCGGGCCACGAGGTGACCTGTTGGGGCATTGAGTACGATTTGCAGAATCCAGATCAGATCGGAAAATTCAAAGGGATTTGGATCACCGATTCCGACGACGACAAGCACACCGAGAATCCGTCGGACCAACTCAAGTACTACGCTGTAGATTACAACGCCGATCAGGAAAGATGGTACCTCAAAGACTACTTCGGCGGCGACTTCTACTACATCGACACTGTAATGGCGCTGGCCCGGAAGCCTGGCGCCACCGTATCCGATCCTATAACCATCTAAGCGGAGTCGCCCTCATCCGCCGGCGACGAATTGCAGCCGCCGAGCAACGGGTATCTGGAACACATCACGTGCACCAATTCCGTCGTGTTCTGCAACTTCGCCCGCAACAAATGGCTGACGAGTCCTGCCGCCATATTGTTCGCGCGGCTGCCAGGCCCCTTGCGTTCCATGTTCAAGCACGCCGCAGTCCCGGAATACTTTGGGAATTCGGTGCATCCGAGAAACCTCGGCACGACGGCTTTACGGAACTACCATACCCCCCAGCAGCGAAGAGACTCCCGTTGCCCCGAGTTGCGTTCCAAAATGGGTGGTTTTTTGCTTCGTCTCACTCGCGACGAGTTCCTGACACAAACCAACGAAGAGACCCCGCCAGCCGAACCGACTGACGGGGCTTTGCATGCTTCGAGGTTTGCGGGCCAGACTACCTCTTCCGCCGCCGCCAGCCGACGAAGGCCGAGAGGAGGAAGGGGGAGGGCTCAGCAACGGTTTGCACGCCCGTGACATCGCCCAACACGAGGTAGAAGAGCGACTCGTGCTCATACGCGTCTCCCGGGTTCGGGGAGCCGGGCAGATCCGTCGTGAATGTCCAGAACGGCTCGTCGACCAAGCCGCTGCCTCCGGGGCCTAACGCGTGAATGCCCCAGAGGTCGGTCATGTCGGCAACGTCGTAGGCGAGGCCCAGGTCGGTGGGCACCGTATAGAGGGATCGGGCATGCGCCGTGTCGAGCGCGTCGGTCCAGATTGCCGCGTCGTCAAGCCTGCCGCCCAGGCGGTTCGCGCTACCGGTCTGCTGTGCGTGTAGTGGGGGCAAACATCCGCAATATTCATGGAATTTACGTAGACACGGTACTTGACATGCCCACTGGATGTGTGTACGGTCGGATCCGTCTTCCGAGTGGTAGTCGAACTCGTTGTATGTGGGGCACTGTAGTAGCCCAGCGATTCTTTACAACTAAATCCGGTGGTGGCATCGGCACATCGGTCCACCCAAGTGGGTGTCATACAGCTCGCTGTACTAGGTCAGGGTATCCGTATCTTGAACATTGGGGGTCATCATGTTGTGGGAAAGTCTCTTTCGTGGAACGCGCCGATTCGGATCTCCTCGGCCCGGAAAGGCATTCGCAGCGCAGCGTTCGAGACGGCTTCGGGTTGAGCCGCTTGAGATTCGAGTCCTTCTGTCGATTCGTCCGATGGTTGCATTCGATACGGAGATTCACGCGGAGACAGGGTCGAATCGCCCAATTGAATATGACCTGGCTGCCGGACCGACCGCCGTTTTCTCCGTCGATGACAAGTCGGCGACCGTAGCCGACAAATCGCCCGGCTTACTTGAAGGCCAGGTTTGGGACGACTTCTTCTCAGCCACGACGGTCACCGGCACCTCCGATCCGACCGCTGTCTACGACACTTATGGTGATCGCTATCTGATGGTCGTCGAGGAAGTGGAGCAGGGAACGCTCAACCTTGACGGAACGGGCGGGATGGTCCGCGGGGGCTACACGGCCGATGAAGCCAGATTGCTGATCGGCGTGTCAACTCATTCGCTCATGAACGACCTCGACAAAGACCCCGGCGATACCGAGCCGGACTGGCATAGATTGGAGTTCGACGCCACCATGGATTTCGGGGGCACGCCTGCCTTTTTGGATGCACCGCGAATTACGGTAGACGCAAGCTACCTCTACGTGGTCGGCGAATACTATGAATTCGGAACGCGTGCGTTTCAAGGAAGTGTGATCACAAGACTGTCGAAATCGCAGCTCTTTGCGGGCTCTCTGTCGAGTTCGTGGGCAATCACGGTCCCGGGCGGTGTGTCGGGTCTGGTTCCTGTCGAATCCACCGGACGTTCAGGGAGCGACCCGGTTCTGTTCGCCGACGCAGACACGGCAGGGGCGGGCATCCGGCTGTGGGAGGTGAACAGTAGTTTCACACTCACTGACGCAGGCACTGTGAATTCGCCCTTTGCTGCCCATGTCGGCGGCGTGCCCCAGTCGGGAAGCGTGGAACTCCTGGACTCGGCCAGCCCCGGACTGACCAATGCTGTATGGCGTGACGATTCCCTCTGGACTGCGCACACGGTCGACGATTCCGGAGAAGCTTCCGTTCGGTGGTACGAAATCGACACAACTGGTGGAGCTTATTCCCTTGCGCAAGCCGGCGACATCGATCCCGGCGTCTCAATCCACGCGATAGCGCCGGCGCTCTCTGTTGATGCCGCCGGGAACATGGGGATCGTCTACACCCAGAGTTCCGCTACGCAGTATCCGGCCATGATGATTTCTGGACGGCTAGCCGCCGACGCGGCGGGGACAACCGCTACGGGAATCGCTGTTCAGACTCAGACGGAGCCGCTTCTGGCCCCGCCAGACGATCTCGGCTTCTGGGGGAGGAGTACCGATATCGCTCTGGACCCCTGGGATGACTCGACGTTTTGGGCCGTGCAGCGGTTTCACGCGGGTGATTCCGGGTGGGGCCATGTCGTCGCGTTCGCTGCGTTGGAAGCAGACCGCTTTGAGGCAAACGAAACTCATGCGACAGCGGCCGACGCCGGCGTGGGGCCGGGCGTCCACCTGGGTAATCTCAGCATCCACGACACCACCGACCAGGACTGGTACCAGTTCGAACTACTACGTCCGGACAGCATTGATGTGGACGTGAAATTCCAGACGTCCACTGGCGTGCTCGCATTCGACGTGACCGATCACTTGGGGACCGTCCTCCAAAGCTCCACTCCTAGTTCCGACGGGGCTTCGTGCTCCTTGACCGGCCTGGCAGCCGGAACCTACTACGTTCATGTCTCCGGTAGTCCGGGAGCCACGAACGTCTACTCGCTGGAAATCACGCCAACTTCCGGTACCAGTTCGACTCGTCTATTCTACGTCAACAACTTGTCTTCGGCGGGCGACAGCTACACGTACGCTCCGGGCGACGATACGAATGACGGACTGACCGCCCACACGCCGAAAGCCTCCGTCCAGTCCGTCTTGTCGGACTACGACTTGGGACCGACGGATCTAGTCCTCGTCGACACGGGCTCATACGGCGGCAGCACGATCACGATTGACACGGCCGACGAGGGCGCGGCATATGCCGGCACGCCCGACGGAAGTCTCTTCAATTACTCCGGCACACGCTGGGATCTTGTCGATGCCGACCACAACTTGATCTACGCGATGGGCTTCTCAGGCAGCGGGGGGACCGGCATTCACCTCGGCCCGGGCGCAAGCGATCCTTCGACTGATAACGTGATCCGCCAGAATAGCTTCACGGGAACGGCGACGGCAATATCGATTGACGAGGGGACAAACAATCTGCTTGTCGACAACCTCGTTTCCGGTAGCGGGAACTACGGAGTGTACGCCCAGCACGGCGCCTCGTTCACCTGGCAAGGGGGCGACATATCGGGACGGACCCGCGGCATCTATTCGAGTGGTTCTACGGCAATCATGGTTCAAGACGCCGATATTCAGGCAACCAACTACGGAATCTACGTACATTCCGGTTCGCTCACGGCGACGGACAACACGATTCATGGAGCCTCCTATGGCGTCTATCAGCACTACTATGGTCCGTACACGAATAGCCTGACTCTCACTGGCAACGAGATTTACGACAACGATATCGGTGTCTATTCCTGGATCTCCGCTACGTCGGCGTACGGCAACGAAGTGCATCACAACGTGACCGGAATCGAGGGTTACGGTGTCTGGGGAGCTTCCGACTGGACACTGCCGCCCAACGACATCCACGACAACACGACAGGCCTGCGGCTCCGGAATGGCGGAGAAGCCCGATTCAACCGGATTCACGGAAACACCACGGGGATCGACGCCCAGAATCACACGGATGTGCATCACAACGTACTCTATCGCAACACGGGGCAGGCAGTCCTGGTCGATGGTCATTACGATGTGGCAATCGAGAACAACACGGTCTATGCCCCGCTGGGGCACGGCGTGCGGCTTCGCGGCGGGGCCTACGATGTCGCACTGAAAAACAACATCATCTGGACCGAATCCGGCTACGGGATCTACGTCGACACCGACAGCCAGCAGGGATTCGAAAGCGACTACAACAACCTATTCAGCACGGGCGGTGGACAACTGGTTTGGTGGCAGAAAGCCTTTGCCGATCTGTTCGACTGGCAGGTGGAAGCCGGGCTCGACGAACATTCGATCGGCTATACGGTCCCCGATCCCGCGCTCGACAACCCCCAGTTCGTCAACTTAGCGGGCAATGACTACAGGCTCTCACCCGGTTCGACCAGCATCGATGCCGGCGACCCAAGCAGCCTGTTCGCCAACGAACCATCGCCTGACGGCGGACGAATCAACCTGGGGGCCTATGGAGACACGATCGACGCCTCCGCGTCGCTCGCACAGTACCTTCAGATCGACTACCCCAACTACTACACCGACTGGCCGAACACGGAAGGTCGGGCGATTCTCTGGCACACCTACGACTCCACGGAGGGGACCCTGAGCGGCAACGTCGACATCGATCTGGTCGACGCCACCAGCCTGGCGAAGGTCGCCGACATCGCCGTCGTGCCGGCCATCGACGGCTCGTACGGTTGGAGCCCTCAAGCCAACGGCATCAATCCCGATACCATGCTCCGCTATCGAATTCAGATCACGGCCCTGTCTCACGGCGGTATCATCGACGCGTCGCGAGAGGGCTTCTCCGTTCCCGAGACGAACAGCACATTCTATGTCAATGACGATGTGACCACCAACGACGAATACTCGGCTGCCGTCGGCTACAACCGAAACACCGGCAAGACGGCGGGCGACCCCAAAGCCAACCTCCTGCCCATACTCCGATCGTACGATCTTGGGCCTGGAGATACCGTGCAGATCGACACGGGCGACTATGTCCATGTACGCAATGTCACAATCAGCGGTGCCACGGGTGTTGGCGACGACGAGGGGGCAACCTTCACTGGTCCCATGGATCCCAGCCGCATAGCCCATATCGACCGGGCCAATCCGTACTCCGGCTCCACGAATATCGAGATCAATGACGGCGATTACGTGACCTTGCGGAACCTAACGCTCACTGGAGCCCAAAAAGGCCTTTGGGTCCGTAATGACAGCACGTTCTTCACGGGCGATAACTTGATCGTCTCCGACAATTCGTCAGACGGAATCACGGTGGAGTCAAGCTCCAGTGATGCGGTCGTCGACGAACTGCAGGCCTTCAACAACGGCGGTACCGGCATCCATATCGCCACGCCAATCGATACGCTAAGTAACAGCGTAGCCTACAACAATCTGAACTACGGTATTTACCTGTACCAGACGGGTGCAACTCGGCTGGAAAACAACATCGTCCACGACAACAACACGGGAATCTACGTCTACAACAGCCTCAGCGGCGACCCCACCGTGATTGGAAGCAGTGATTTGTCCGGAAACAACAGCGCCGTTACGGCCAAGGGCAATACTGTTTATGACAACGAAGACATCGGGATACGCGCATACTACAACGTCTTGGTGGCCGGCAACACCGTTTACGGCCACGATGGCCCGGGCGACCGTGGCATTTATCTCTATGGCAGTGACCCAAAGGCTGAGCAAAATATCGTCCACGGCAACACAACCGGGATCTACGCGTATCGTGGTGGCCGCGTGGAGAATAACCGGGTCTACAACAATTCGGATGCGGGCATCTATCTGCACGCGTACTATTCTACATCCTCCTCTTCAGCATTAGGCAACGTGGTCTATTCCAATTCGATCGGCATCAAAGCCCAAAGAGACTACAACTACAGTTGGGACTGCCGGATCGAAAACAACCTCGTTTACGCCAACGCGAACCACGGAATCTGGCTGGGCTATGTCCCCAATCCCCAGATCGTCAACAACACGGTCTACCAGGAAGTGGGCGATGCGGTCCACATCCAGGACGGTTCCAGCAGTGTGAATCTACGAAACAACATCCTCTCAGTCGAGGCCGGCTACGACATTTACGTGGACCCATCGAGCCAAATGGGATTCGTAAGTGACTACAACGATTTGTTCACTTCTGGAACCGGGCAGGTGGCCTACTGGCAGGCAGTACCACGACCCACCCTGCAAGCCTGGCAGAATACGGCATTCACCGACCAGAACAGCCTCTCGCAAGATCCGCTTTTCGTCGACCTCAATGGAGCCGACGGCCAGCTCGGTTACGATGCCGTGGCGGGAATCGACCACGGAGTGGATGACGACTTCCACGTCCAGAGTGCCGCAACCGACGGCTCGGAACCGGGGAGTTTTCACGGCGGATCGTTGGCGCCGATGCTCCACGGTGTAACGGGGTTGCCGGTTGGCAAAACGGGCAGTTGGGTCGTCGACGGGGCCACCTCGCCCGTCATCGATCGCGGTGATGCCACCGACAGCTACGCCAATGAACCGGTCCCTAACGGCAGCTACGTCAACCTCGGGACTTACGGCAATACCGACCAGGCTTCTACGAGCCCCGCTGAATACGTCCTCGTTACTCGTCCCGACGGCGGTGAGGTCTGGCCGGCCGATCAAACCTTCCCGGTTCGTTGGCGAACGGAGCCAACCGTGTTCCCCGGCAGCGCTGCGGACTACAGCGCAGACGTTCTGTCTGATCCGGTCGCTCCCCCCCCCGGTCGCCTACTGGCGGCTGGGCGACACGGCACCAACAACCACGGCGTTCGATGCGACCGGCAACGGACACGACGGCACCTATACGAATGACCCCACCTTGAACCAGACTGGCATTTTCGCGAGCGACGATGCCGTCGCCTTCGACGGGGTCAACGACGTAGTCGTCGTTCCAGACGACCCCGCCCTCCGCCCAACGGAGATCACGGTCGAGGCCTGGGTCAATCCATCCTCGGGAATCCAATCGCGTGATGCCGTCCTTGTAAAGTCCAGCAATTGGTACAACGGCTACGGACTCTTTCATGAGAGCGGACAGATTGTCTTCTTCATCAATCACTACTCAAGTCATCGAGTCAGCTCCCCTATCCCGATTGGCTCATTTTCGCATGTCGTGGGTAGCTACGACGGAACAGCGATGAAGCTCTATGTCGACGGCGTCCTGGTCGATACCGAGGGCATGTCCGACCCGATCAACCACACGACCAGTTCGCTCATGATCGGCCGAGGGGTAAGTACGAGCTACACCTGGACCGGGTTGCTCGACGAGGTGGCTGTCTACGATGCGGCATTGACGACCGACCAGATCTCCGAACATCACAACCTTGGCCCGAATGGTCGAGGGTGGATGAACATTGAATTGCTGGACGGGGCGACCCCGGTCCAGACGATTGCGACAGACACCGCAAACGACGGCGAATTCCTTTGGACGATCCCCTGGCTCGATCCGCCCGCCAGTCCGCCAATCACGCCCGGAACTAATTACCGCGTCCGCGTGACGCGCGCCAACGACGCCATGTTGACGGATCAAAGCAACGATCCTTTTGAGATCACCGAAAAGAAGAGTATCTACTACGTCAACGACGATACCTTCCTTCCCGGTGATTGGACGATAGCTCCCGGCAACGATTCCAACGACGGGCTGGATCCGTCTCGTCCCAAGGCGTCGATTGCCGCCATCCTGGCCGCTTACGATCTTGGACCGGGAGACGTTATCAAGGTCGATGTGGGCACCTACAACTTGCCTCTGAACATCCTTCTTGAGCCCGACGACTCGGGTGTCGCGATTCATGGATTCACCGATCCCAGTGACCCCTCGCGGATTACCATCCTGGATCGCGGCAACCAGTCCTCCGGTTCTTACGTCTTCGAGATGGCGGGTGCGGACGATGTAACGTTGGACAGCCTGGTGATGCGAGGAGCGTACGGCGGCGTCTATGCGGGCGTCGACGTGGACAGTGACGGCCTGACGGTAACCGGAAGCACGATTCACGATCATGCCGATGCTGGAATCCGTTTGAACCGCATGAACGACAACGCGCGAATCACGCTCAACACGATTTACGACAGTGGCTACGGTATCTACATCGACGGCTATTCCAGTAAAAACATTGAGAACACGCTGATCGAGGGCAACACGGTCCACGACAACCAGAACGACGGTATTTACCTCCATTATGACACGAACCCAACGGTGCGTGGCAACACGATCTACAACAACGCTTGGGGCGTATATGCCTCTCAGTCCAGTGGAGCCGAGATTGGCGACGGCAACGTGGTCTACGCCAACCGAGACGGCGGGATCAAAGCCAGCTACGGAAACACGAACATCTTCGGCAACGAAGTCTTCCAAAACAACGATTACGGAATCTATCTCCGTTCTGGAACCCACACCGCCCAGGGCAATGAAGTTTACGGCAACGTGACGGGTATCTATTCGTATGCGTATTCCTCTTCTACCAGGCACCGCGTGGAGGACAACCGGGTTTACAATAATTCAAATGCGGGCATCTACCTGTACATGTACAGCGACGGTGGATCTTCATCAGCGGTGGGCAATGTGGTCTATTCCAATTCGATCGGCATCAAGGCCCGAAGAAACTACAGCTACAGTTGGGACTGCCGGATCGAAAATAACCTCGTTTACGCCAACGCGAACCACGGAATCTGGCTGGGTAAGGTCTCCAGCCCTCAGATCGTCAACAACACGGTCTACCAGGAAGTGGGCGATGCGGTCCACATCCAGGACAGTTCCGACAATGTGAATCTCCGCAACAACATCCTCTGGGTCGAAGCCGGATACGATATCTTCGTCGATCCCAATAGCGAGGTTGGATTCGCCAGCGACTACAACGATCTCCGTGCGACCGCTACCGGCCAATTGGCCAACTGGGCGGGGCAAGGATTCTCGAACATTGTCGATTGGCGTTACGAGATTGGCCAGGATTGGCACAGTCAGGTTGCCGATCCGGAGTTTATCGACATCGACGGGGCCGACAACATCCTGGGATTCAGCCGGGTTGTCGACAGCGCCTATTCGCCCATGATCGTCGACGACGGCGATGCGGGCTTCGTTGCCGATCCGGCCGTCGATTGGGCGGCCGGTCCGGCTGGCCACGACGGCGATTCCCAGCAGACCAGCGGCACGACAGGCGATCGTACGGCGACCTGGACCTTCGACGGTTTGGATCCCGACGCCCACTACGAGGTGGCCGTCACTTGGCCGGCCGATGCGAGCAATACCTACCGGGCACCCTATCAGGTTCGCAACGGCGCCGGGGACGTGTTTGTAACAGAAACGCGCATCGATCAACGTCAGGCTCCTATTGGGATCAACTACGGGGGAACCGATTGGCAGCGGCTGGGCTACTTCCGCCCGGTAGATACCAGCCTGGTGGTCGAAGTCTCGAATTACTATGCCCATGGCGGCAACACGGTGGCCGACGCCGTGCTGGTACGCCGGATCGTAGGTGAGCATGGCCCGGACGATGTCTTCGACGTGCCCGGTACGTCGCCCACGATTGATGCGGGCAATCCGCTTGACTACTACCTGTCGGAGCCGAGCCCCAACGGGGAACGCGTCAACCAGGGACATACGGGCAATACGGCGGAAGCACTACAAAGCGCGGCCCAACTGGTCCAGGTGCTCAGTCCCAATGGTTGGGAGAAGTACGAAGACGGGCAGAATGCGACCGTCCAGTGGCGTTCTTCCGGCCTGACGCAGGAGCGTTATGTGGCGCTGATCAACGCCGGTGGCAACCAAGAGGACAACTGGCTCGACGACGCCTACTCGGTGACAAGCTACTCGACCGGTTCCTTCACCGACCCGGTCGACCTGAGTGGTGAGACGGATCTGGCGCCGGAGACAGTCTACCAAACCTACCGTCGTGCTGCCTCGGGCGTGGGTAACGTTTTGAGTTATGGATTACCGGTTCCCGACGGAAACTACACAATCCGACTGCATTTCGCGGAATACTACAATTACTCGTCGATCGGGTACCGGGTATTCGACGTCAATTTGCAGGGCGCGACGGTCCAGGACGATTACGATATCTTCGCCACGGCCGGCGCTCGCTACAAAGCCACAACGCTGGAGTTCCCCGTAGTCGCGGTTGGCGGAACCGGAATCGATCTTGCACTGGTGAACGAAACCAGCAACGCAGCGATCATCTCGGCCATTGAATTGAGGGCGGCCAATCCGGCCGGCGTGGCCGATCCGCTGGTCGATCTGGAACTGTCCACCGACACGGGTTCCACCTGGTCTAGCCTGGCGGTCAACCAGGCAATGGACCGATTCGGCCGCGGCAGCCTGGTTTGGGCGGCCGGTCCGCAAACCGGCGGCAATACGGCGCTGGTTAAGGCCGTCGCCCAGGACGGTACCCAGCCAGAGGACCAGTCGGACGATCCCTTCCTGATCTCCAACGGCGGCACGGACTACTACGTATCGCCGACGGGCGACAATTCCAACAGCGGCAAGAGCCTGGCCGATCCGATGGCCGGCCTGGCGGCACTGC
>Ga0255448_1008_pt1 | contig 16783 bp, 12 predicted proteins | sample ANMaggSSYBR02J12_FD_182657 | JGI IMG/M metagenome (GOLD analysis project Ga0255448, IMG submission 182657) | Sediment cell enrichment communities from methane seep in Santa Monica Basin, California, United Staets - ANME aggregate JGI... | ecosystem: Environmental > Aquatic > Marine > Cold seeps >...
CCTTCGGCCTCGGGCGCGAAGGTGTAGACCAAGAGCCCGCAGAGCAGGCCACCCACCGTGGGCACCAACAACACGGCCCACCAAACGACATTCATCTCGACGGCATGCGTGGACGGTTCTCCTCCGGCAGCGGGGGGGAAGTATCCGATCACCTCGCCCAGCACGTAATGCTGGAACCAATCGCGTACCCAATAGAAAAGCGCCGCACCCAAACCCGCAACCACGCCCACTACCGCGCTGAGAACCATCACTCGACCGCTCGATTCCAGGTCGAATATGCCGCGCAACTGTTTCAGGAGTGGTTCCACGGCAGACAATCCCCAACCGTATTGGACGGGCGCGCAACGAACCGACGGGGAGCGTGGCGCAAAATGGCTACCGACAAGCGCTGCCCACTTTGCTGCTGCCCTCGGGCGGAGCCGGCTGACCTGGATTCGTCCTGCTCGGGGGGCGTCCTGGCATGCCCAATGCCCCCGCGACGGAAAGCCGCACCGGCACAAACGCGTCATCCTAGCACTACTGCCGCCTTCCATCAAGAGCGGCGTGTGGGTGCCGCTGGCTGACAGTAGCCAGTGCTTTGTCACGCCTAAATTTTCGGGTGCCATGCCCACGCAAGCGTGGGCATGTTGATCGAGATTCTTAGCATGCCCACGCAAGCGTGGGCATGGCACCCGACCCGAATCTTTAGCTTTGACACGGCACTAGTGACACCCGGCGTTGACATGGCACCCACCCCGTCATTCCAGCCTCGAAAAAGCCTCCGCCTGTTTCTTCCCCGTCGGCAAGCCCCCCACGACCCAGAATCGGTATAGACCACCCATGACACAATTGACTACTCTGGGGGGATCAGGGTGTGTTTTACGCTGCGACTGGACCCGACGCGGCAAGTCCAACCGGTTCGGTTCCAGAATTGCGAGGGCACCAGATGGATCGCAATTGGCCCAAATCGAGTGGACTACTCCCGTTCAAACCGCACTTTTTTCGTTGGCATCCGAAACCAGGGGGTTGATGCAACGAGAGAGTGGGTGTACAGTAGCGGTTGGTACAGTTATTGGGGTAGTGCGTCTGAGATTTCGTCTTGTTGCTGGGCCCGACCGGCTGGGCGACGAACGTGAAGCCGTCGGGCGTACCGCGTGAACGCTTGCCAAGATTCAGTCATGCATCCACGGTCACCAGAATTGCGGCTAGAACATCTGGACCTGCACGGGGCCGAGCAGGGGCGCCCGAAGTACGCGATCCTGAAAGACTGCCTGTTGGCCGAACTGAACTCGGGCCGCTTGGGACCCGGCGATCCGTTGCCTTCCGAGAAGCGGTTGGCCGACAGGCTCCACGTCGCTCGCAACACTGTACGCCAGGCGATGAGCGAGCTGGAGCGACGTGAATTGATCCATCGCGTGCCGGGGCGAGGTACTTTCGTTGACAAGGATATCCACCGCCGGCTCAACAACGGCCTCGAACTGTTCGCGCTGATAACGCCCGAAACGCGAACCGGCTTCTACCCCTCGCTGCTGCACGGGTTCGAGACCGCCTCCAACCAAGTGCAGAACCAAACGATTGTTTGCAGCACCGAGAATAACGTCGACAAGCAGGCCAGCGCGGTATTGCAGCTTCTCGACAAGCACGTGGCGGGCGTGGCGATCGTGCCGACGACTGGCCCGTCCACTCCGGCCTACCAAGTCCGCCAACTGCAACAGCGAGGTATCCCGGTGGTATTTTGCCACCGCCGAGTTTCTGGCGTGCTCGCCCCGTTGGTGAGTTTTTCCTTTTCGCTGGTGGGCCAGTTGGCTGGCGAGGCGTTGGCATCGCACGGGCACCGGCGAGTTGCGTTTTTTGCGACGCACCGGGCGGCGGCCACGACCGGCTACCTGGCCGGTCTGCGCCGGCGGCTAGCCGAGTGCGATGGCGAAGTGCCCGACGAGTTCATCTACCAGGGCAACACCACGCTGCCCGACGTTGCACGGCAGGAAGAAGACATCCGCAAAACGCTGGAGGCCATGCTCGCCCTACCACAACCACCCACGGCAATAATGACCAGTTTCGACACGATGGCCGAGATGGTGTACCTGCTGTTGAGCCGCCTGGGCGTGCGCGTACCGCAAGATATATCGATAATCGGTTTCGGCGGAAAGTGGCGAGAGGGTGCCTTCAGTCGACGATTGACCTCCGTCACCATCGACGAAGTTCAGGTCGGCTCGAAGGCGGTTGAACTGCTCGACGAGATCCGCCAAGGCCGACGCCCGTTGGACGACAGCGAAGAGGTACTGATGCCACTAGACATCAGCCCGGGCGAAACGCTCGGACCGGCACGATAGAGAGTGCCGTTACTGCTTGCATCCAATTCACCGGACCTATGTGAAGGAGACCTGCCATGAATCGCTCTTCTCGAATTGGCCGCGTTCGCCGGCCATCGTTCATCGGGACGGCAGTCGCCTCTCTGGCGGCATTGATTACACTGTGCGGCGGCATTGCCAGTCCGGTCGAGGCGGCCGTGGTTGCGCACTGGGCGTTCGAGGATGATTTCCTCGACTCGTCGGGTAACGGGAACGATTTGACGGTCGCCGCCGGGAATCCCAGCTTCGACGCGACCGTGCCGGCCGGCGGGTTCAGCACGAAGTCCGCCAAGTTCGATACCTCGGATGGGAGCGATCAACTCAATAACACCTCGCCGAACGGACTCGATTTCACCTCGGCCTATTCGGTGGCGGGCTGGGTAAAGACCACGACGCCAGCCAGCGGAAAGTATCATGCCATACTCTGGCGCGGGGTTACGGGCGGCAACAGCGACATCGAGATATACAATGCGTACTCCGGAAAGCTAACCGTCGCTCACAACCGCAGCAACGGCGGGTCCTTCGATTTCATCTACTACGCGGAGCCTCCGGACGACACGCTTTGTCATCTGGCCGTCACGTACGATAGCAGCGAGCCCACCAAGAAGGTCAGGGTATACTACGATGGAGTTGAGCAGACTCATACGTACCAGACCCCCGATCTCGCAGCGCCCATTGCGACAGCCGGCCACGACATCTCCATCGGCAAGCTCGACAGCAGCGAAGCGTGGCAGGCCAACAGTTTTTACAACGGGCTGCTCGACGAGTTGTTCGTCTTCAACAAGACCTTGACCAAGACGCAGATCGATTCGTTGATTCAAACCAACGACGCGACGACGCTATACACGGGCATTCTCTACGATGGCGAAGCGACCGGCCCCGGCGGCCGCGCGGGCGACAAGCTCATCGACGACGGTGCTCAGGACGCCCTCTTTCACGGCAGCGGCGTGTCGGTCGACACCACGGCGGCCAACGCCCGACTGGGCGACGGGTCGTTCCATTTCGACAGCTACTCGACCAGCGGATTCAGCACGATCGAGTTACCCAACTCATCGGAACTCGGCACGGAGTTCACGCTTGCCGCCTTCGTGAATCCCACGGAGAACGATGTCTCGCGGCTGTTCAGCGCCTACAACGGCTCATCGATTAGCAGCACCGAGCTCATCTTCGACTTCGACCCTTCCGGTACGAACCCGTGGGTGAAGGGCCTGCGTGCGGCCGTCAACGGCGCGCAGATTACACCCGATACGCCCATCACTTTCACCACGGGCGAATACCATCATCTGGCAATGACGTACGACGACGGGCTGGTGATAACCTATCTCGACGGTGTTGAGCAGGCACGTGGCCCGGCGGGAAGCGGCATGGTGAGCCTGTTTGCCAACCTCCGCTTCGGCGAGGACTCCTACGGCGGAGCCAACGAGCAATTCGTCGGCAACGTCGACGAGCTTCTGCTGCTGTACGAAGCTCTCTCACCCGAGATGATCGCCGGATTGGCTCAGGAATCCTATCTGACGCTTGTGCCGGAGCCGGCCACCTGCGTCTTGCTGCTACTGGGTGTGCTGGGGCTGGGGTGGCGGCGGAAGTGATTGTGGATTGCGGACCTGAATGGAAGTCGGGAGGGAACCATGCGTGACGGGAGAATCGGTCCGTCCCATAGCCCTCGGCTTTGCCGGGGGACGGATGGAACTCCGTGTGAACGTAAATCCTCCGCGCGGCCGGTCCCCCGGCTGAGCCGGGGGCTGAGGGAGAAGTCCGCGAGGCAGGCAGGTTTCCCCGGCTTCACACTCGTCGAGCTTCTGGTGGTAATAACGATCATCGGCATCTTGATCGCCCTGCTGCTGCCGGCCGTGCAGGCGGCGCGCGAGGCTGCCAGACGGATGCAGTGCACCAACAACCTCAAGCAGTTCGGACTGGCGCTGCACAACTACCATCTCACGCACAAGGTGTTCCCCTACGCGGCCGGCGGCGGCGGAACCTGGTGGAGTTGGTCGGCGCTGATCCTGCCCTTCTTGGAGCAGAACGCCATTTATGACCAGCTCGACTTCAACTTCCCTTATAACCGGGTCCATCCCACCAACAACGAGGTGATGAAGAACTTCATTTCCGCCTACCAGTGCCCCAGCGCGCCGCCCAACGTGCTTTGCGCCTGCTGCGGCGCGATATCGGGCCATGAGGATACGGCCGAAACGAACTACTCGGCCGTGGCCACGCATCTGACCGACCGCTACGCTAGCACGTATGACGGCTCGGGCGTGATGTATAACAACTCAGAGGTCCGCATTGCCGACATCCTCGACGGGACCAGCCAGACGCTGCTGGTGGCCGAGAGCGACGTCATGGCCGACGACCCATACGTGGCCACGGTCTGCCCCAGCGACACCTGCCGGCTGGGGAAGCTTTGGGCCTCGGAGAACAAGATCACCACCGCCTACGGGATCAACAGCGACGCAACCTACATCATGGCCGGCGTGCACAGCCACCACCCGGGTGGAGCCAGCTTCACCTTCGCCGACGGCCACGTATCCTTCCTCGGCGAGACGATCGACCAGGAACTGCTCGACGCGCTCACTACGCGCGATGAAGGCGAGGTGATCGAGGGTGGCTATTAGCAATTTGAAGTAAGAAGGTCTCCCCTCTCCCTTTGGGAGAGGGGCCGGGGGTGAGGGCAGAGAACGCCAGGTAACCGCGAATATATGAAATCAAACAGTTTGCTCCGATGCGCCCTCACCCTAACCCTCTCCCAAAGGGAGAGGGGACCGACGGCTAGCCGTTTTCCGAAACAGCAACCACTTACCCCACCAGCAACCACTTACCCGAGACGGAGTATCTGCCATGAAGAGTCGACTTCTGCTTGCGTGTGTTTTGACGTGCCTTGCGTGTGTCGTGGCCCCGGCGGCCGAACCGATTGCGATCGGATCGCGCTTGGAACCGCTGGTTGACGATTTTCTGATCGATACCATGTCCTCCGCCCGGCTGGTGTTGAACCGGCCGACGCCGCGCGAGGTGGCTATCGTGCACGACGCGCCCTGGGAGGGCTGCACCTGCTGCTACCACACGGTGTTCCAGGACGGCGACATCTACCGCATGTACTACCGCGGCTGCCACCACGGCACGCCGCGCAAGGGCGGACCGCAGCAAAAGTACTGCTACGCCGAGAGCCGCGACGGCATCCACTGGACCAAACCCAAGCTGGGCCTGTTCGAGTGGGCCGGGTCGAAGGAGAACAACATCATCTTGGTGGGACTCGGCGAGCATAACTTCGCCCCCTTCAAGGATTCCAATCCGGCCTGCAAGCCGGACGAGAAGTACAAGGCGCTGGGTAGCGGCAAGGGGGGATTGGTCGCCTTCACCTCGCCCGACGGTATCCACTGGAAGCTCACCAGCGACAAGCCTGTTATCACCAAGGGGGCCTTCGACTCGCAGAACCAGGCATTCTGGGACGACACACGGGGCTGCTACGTCGAGTTCCATCGTGGGTTCAAGGACGGCGTGCGCGACATCATGACCTGCACGTCGACCGACTTCAGCAAGTGGACCGATCCCGTCTGGCTGGAGTACCCCGGCGCGCCCAAGGAGCATCTCTATACAAACCAGATCACGCCCTACTATCGGGCGCCGCACATCTTGATGGGCTTCCCCAAGCGGTTCATGCCCAAGCGCCGCACCTGGGACACGCGGCCCGGGCTATCCGACGGAGTCTTCATGACCAGCCGCGACGGACACGCTTTTCACCGCTGGGGCGAGGCACTGATTCGGCCCGGGCTGCAAAAGGAACGCTGGGTCAATCGGAACAATATGGCCGCCCGGGGAATCGTGGTGACCAAATCATCCATCGCCGGAACGCCCGACGAGCTGTCGATCTACTCCACCGAAGGTTACTACCAGGGCGAAGACTGCAAGTTGCGGCGTTACACGGTTCGGATCGACGGGTTCGTGTCGGTCCAAGCCCCGCTGGCTGGCGGCCAATTCGTGACCAAGCCGATAACGTTCGAGGGCAAGGAGTTACTGTTGAACTTCTCGACCTCGGCCGCGGGCAGTATTCGCGTGGAGGTCCAGGGCGCCGACGGCAAGCCTATCAAGGGCTTCGCGCTGGCCGACTGTGCGGATATATTCGGTGACACGATCCAGCGGGTTGTTACCTGGAAGGGCGGCTCCGACGTCGGCAAGCTGGCCGGCAAGCCGGTGCGGCTGCGATTCGAGCTAAAGGACGCCGACCTGTATTCGATCCGGTTCCGATAAGCAGAGGACACGACGATGCGAATCCTGATGACGGTCCTGATAGCGAGCTTCGGTTGCCTGCTCCTGTCGGGCTGCGGCGACGAGGGGCTGCCGAGCAAGGTGGTCCACGGCACGGTGAGCTTCGAGGGCAAGCCAGTCGACCTGGGCCGGGTGAGGTTCGTCCCCATCGAGGACACGTCCGGCCCGGCCAGCGTGGGGCAAGTCACCGGCGGCAAATACCGCATCGACGCGCGGGGCGGCGTTGTGCTGGGTAAACACCGCGTCGAGGTCGAGGGGCTCAACAAGACCGGCCGGCAGGTGCTCGGCAACAATGGGTTCGAGGAGGCAATGGTCGACGAAACCGTCAGCGTTGGGCCGCCCCAATACGCTGGACGTAAATCGCCGCTGGTGTGCGAGTTGCGAGCCGATTCCGACGGCCAGTTCGACATCGACTTGAGCAAACCGAATCCAACCGGCGGCCCTTGAACAACGTGCCGCGTAACGAAAGGGGACAGGTCCATGTTTTCGGCTTGCAAGTCCAGCCAGATGGACAGTCAATCGGCCGAAAAATGGACCAGTCCCCGGCGGACCGTGACCGGTTACGTTATGTTTATTCCGTAAATTCGCTACGATATTTGCATTGCCCGTAGATCCCGACTATGCTGGCGGAGTGGGTACCCCTTCGCGGGGCCAGGTACTCCTGTCGCGAATTTTACATTAGATATGGGGGAGACACCATGCGACTCTCGATCATCACACTTACGGTTGTAGCCTGTTCGGCCATTGCCTGGATAGCGAGTGCCGGCATCGTGCAAACGCACTACGGCGATACGGTGCCGACCGACGAGGGCTGGACGAAAAACGGCCATCCCGCAAACGGAACCACTTGGCTCAATCAGGCCGTCCCCAGCGATACGGGATACGGTGACTTGCCAGCCTGGAAAATTGCCGACTTAAGCGGCGGCATGTCGGCTACTTACAGCAAGTCTCTCGGTTCGACCGCGCTTGGCGAGGCCGCGAGCCAGGGTTGGAAGCTGACGGCCAAGCTACGGGTGGATGGGGCCGGCTACAACAGCAGCGGAAACGTTACGTCGCATCCGATGTTCGTCGAGTTCGGTGGCTCGGGGGCGTCGAATTTCAACGGCCGCTGGGGTATGCGGTTCGGATCCGACGATAGCGGCAACAACGCACTAATCAATATGTGGAACACCACCGGCACGTTCACCGTCGCCGGAGGTGGGTATCACCAGTACGACTTGATCGATCCGACCGGCTCGGGTTCGGCCGCGCTGTATGTCGACGGACAACAGGTCGCCACCGGGATCGGCATGACCGACGGCAGTCTTACCAGCCGCGTCATTTTTGGCGATGCTCACACGACACCGAAAGGAAACGCCAACTACAACTACGTCGCTCTCGAAACGGGCGCCGGCCTCCAGCCCACGCCGTCGCCCGGGTACTCGACAATGCGAGGCGCCGGGGTGCTGTATACGTTCGAGCAGGACCTGGGTTCACTAATTACTGACAAGCTCACCCGGGACGGCGCACAAGATCCGATCGTTTACAATGACGTCTACGTGGATTCGTCCACTGCGGCGTTCGGTAATAACTCCGGCCGGTTTGATTTGCCAGTCAGTGGGCGGAGCTACCTTGAGATCGTGGACTCGAAGGAGTTGGGGAGTGCCTTTACGTTGGCGGCGATGATCAATGTCGATTCGGGCGAGTTGAGCCCGACCCGACTGTTTGCCTCGTATGTCAGCAGTTCCATCGCGAGCGATGAGCTCATCTTCGACGTATACGGCACACTGCGATTCATGCAGAATGAGACGGCCGTGACTACGTCGATTCCCTCTTCGCTCCAGCAGCCCGGTTGGCATCACGTGGCGAGTACGTATGATGGCGGAGCGGTGGTGCTCTACGTCGACGGGGTGGCAGTGGGGTCCGGCACGCTCGCCGGAAACAGTGTGACGTTGGCAAAGAACCTCCTCTTCGGAGAAGACTACAATACGATCAACGAACAGTTGGTCGGCGGCGCCGACGACATCCTGCTGGTGCGCCGCGCACTGACGCAGCCGGAGATTCAGTTCCTCTGGGAACACGGGGCCGAGAGCGCCGGGTTCCTGATTCCCGAGCCGTCCACGCTCCTGCTCCTGCTGATCGGCCTGATGGCACTTGCCACCAGGCGTCGGAAGTGAGTCGTGTGTTGCGAAAGCTCGGGAGTCGCTCCCCGGCGTGGCCGCCGGGGCTTAACGCGACACTGAACGAGATGCACGTACGTGCGCGCATCTTGCGACGGTAGGCTTTATGCCTCCTGCCTGCCCGCCTAATTCCTGCCAAGAGGAGCTACCATGAGTTTTTCGTCTCACACGCGTGCTTGCGCGGCTTGTGTCATACTATGCTTGGTTGCTTGCCTGGACATCAGGGCCGCCGCGCCCCAGCCGCCGAATGAGGACCTGATCGCCGGTCCGCCGGCCGGGCCCTGGCGACGGCTCTTCCTGGACGCCATGGTCGTCGAGCGGCAGGAGGGGCTCGATCGTATTTTCCACGCCGCGAAAAAACATCTGGCCAACCCGGTCCTCAAGGGCGAGCACCCTTGGGAGAGCGGCGGCAGCTATCGCGGACCGTACCTCTACGGCACCGTCATGTGGGATCAAGGCAAGTTGCGGATGTGGTACCACGCACACTGCGGCGGCTACGTAAACTGCTACGCCGAGTCGACAGACGGTCTGCGCTGGACGAAACCCAAGCTGGGCCTGATACCCTACGGGGGCTCGACCGAGAACAACCTCTTCCTGGCCCAGTGCCAGGACCCAAACGAAAACCCACCCTACAAGGCGGCCGGCCAGTGCCATAACCCCAGCGTGATCAAGCGTCCCTGGGAACCCGACCCGGCCAAACGATACGTGCTCTTCTGCTACGGCGTCGACTACCGCCACGCCCGCTGCGCCTTCTCGCCCGACGGACTCCGCTGGACTTTCATGCCCGAAACGGCCAAGAAGGGCCTCTTCGGGTCGGGCGACGTGCTGAACTTCTTCCACGATCCGTACCATAACCGATACGTTGCCACGCGGAAGATGGGGAACCGTCGGGGTCGGGCGGCCGGCGTGGTCGTCTCCAGCGACGGGCTCGAATGGACCGAGCCGGTCAAGGGCCCCATCTTCGTGGCCGACGACCTCGACCCGGACGCCACGCAAATCTATGGCATGCCCGTCTTCTGCTACCAGGGCCTGTACGTAGGGCTGCCGTGGATATACAACGCCCGGTGGTTCAAGTACGGCGGATACGCCGATAAGCGGATGGCCGAGGTCGAGAAGGACAGCCCTTGCACGATGGACGTGCAACTCTCCTGGAGCTGGGACCTGATAAACTGGACACGACCGCCCACCAGGCGGCAGTTCATCCCGCGCGGCGCGGAGGGTCAGTTCGACTCGGGCATGATCTACACGGCCAGAGCGCCGGTGCAGGTGGGAGACCGGCTCTACTTCTACTACGGCGGTTGGCTCGGCGCTCACAACAACATCAAGTCGCACGCGGCAATCGGGCTGGCCGTGTTGCGGCTGGACGGTTTCTGCTCGATGCGGGCTGGCCAGCAGGAAGGCTGGTTCGTCTCGCGGCGCGAGGTGTTCAGCCTGCCGCGCGTGACGATCAACGCCAAGACCGCGCCGAAGGGCTACGTGCTGGCCGAGATTCTCGACACCCGGAACAACCCCATCCCGGGCTTCACCCGCGACGACTGCGTCCCCTTCAGCGGCGACTCGACCGCGCACGTCCTACAGTGGAAGACGAAGACGCTACCCAAGGAGTTCCTCGATGAAGACAAGAAACTCCGCTTCTACCTCAAGGATGCCGACCTCTACTCGTACTTGCCCGACCAGACGACCGGCCCGATCGCGGTGATCTACGATCCGGGCGCCCAGGGTCGCGTTCTGGCCGACGACACCAAGCTACCCAGCCGATCGCGGTTTCGGGCGTCGGGCGCGAGGTCGGGGTTCAAGCTGGCCCAAGATGGCAAGCTGACCTATCTCGACCTGCACAGCAAGGCCGCGCTGAAGACGAATGCCTGCTTCTTCAAGGACGCCTCCTGGGCCGACGAAACCGATTGGTGCGTGGAGGGCTGGTTTCGGATCGTCGACCAGGGCACGGAGCCCAACTACGGCTTTGCTACTTTCTTTCGTCCCGACCGGGGTCGAGCGGCCGCCATCCATCTCAGCGACAAGGCCACCGGGATCATGAGCTCCCAGGGCACCGTGCACAAGGTGCTGCAGGCCGTGCCCATGGATACGACCGACGCCTTTCACTGGTATCGGATGGTTCATACCGGCGGTGAGGAGGGGGCCGTCTCACTGGAGGTCGACGGCAAGCAGGTCGCCACGATGCCCTACAAGAAGCTCTCCCCGCGTAGCGGCCGAGGGCACAACGTGGGCTTTGGGCCCAACGCCGGGCACCGCGAGGGCCGCATGCACGTTGCCCGATTCGGCTACAGGCTAGGCGGCACCGAGGTGCTGCTGGGGCCCGTGGTGCAGTAGCACTAGCATGGCATCAACGAGCGCGGGTGCCATGCCCACGCTTGCGTGGGCATGCGAATGTTACACCGAAAGACATGCCCACGACAAGCGTGGGCATGGCACCCACTGGTTCAACTTGAATTGCGTACTACTCCCAGATGCTCGCCTCGTCTTCCAGCGGCAGGCTGACCGGGGCTTGCAGCTTGTCGGACTTGTACATCGCCAGTGCCATTTCGAGCGAGGGTCGAACGCTTCGGCAGGGGATCATCACCTCACGCTGCTCGGTGATCGCGTCGACGCAATCGTCGATCACGATCTGGTGGTCGATGCTGTCAAGCGCGGTGGGCGAGCTGCCGGCGGCGGCCTGATCGGAATCGCCCGCGGTGCGGATCGTCTCGTCCTCCGGTCGTTCGTCCTTGAACCGCCACAGCGAGAAGGCGGCCCCTTTCATGATCGCCGCGCCCTGTTCGCCGTAGATCTCGATGCGAACGTCGGTGCCGGGCCAAAGGGCCGTGCTGGCCGTTACCGACCCCTGCCCGCCGCCGGCGAACTTGATGTGCGAGTCTAGCGTGTCTTCGATCTTCACGTCCTGATGGGCCAGGTTGCACATTCTGGCTTCGACCGTGGCCGCCGGTCCCATCAGGTACTGCAACAGGTCGATGTAGTGGAAGGCGTGCTGGATCGTCACGCCCGCACCGCTGGATCGCTCGGAGCGCCAGGCGTCGCGATGGTAATAGTCGCCGGTGCGGTGCCACTTCATCAGGGCGTCGGCCCGCAGCACGCGGCCGAAACGGCCTTCGTCCAGCGCCCGCTTTATAAGCCTGATCGGCTGGCGAACGCGGCACTGCACGAAGATACCGAACTTCGAGCCGGCCCGATCGCAGGCATCGATCATGCGGTCGGTGTCGGCCAGCGACATGGCGGGCGGTTTCTCGCAAAGGACGTGCTTACCCACCGCGGCGGCCGCCAGCACGGCGTCGGTGTGCAGGTGGTTGGGCGTGACGATACTGACCACGTCTACCCGGGGGTCGTTCAGCATCTCCTCCAACTTGGTGTAGACGTTGGCGTCCGGCGCGAAGTCGGCGGTGAGCTTTTCGGCACGCTCCCGTTGGACGTCGCAAACGGCGGCCAGTTCGGCCTTGGGTGAGTTACGCAAGGCGTCGGCGTGCAAGGCCGAGATCATCCCGGCACCCAGTACTCCAAATCCGACAGTCATGGTTGGGACTCCGATAAGTCTTCGCTGAATTCCTTCACCAATAGCCGCCGGCGGGAGCCGGTGGTTACTTTGCGGCTCGAACGCGCTGTCCGGCGGACATGATTGTACCAGCCAACCGCCGGCTCCCGCCAGCGGCTATTCTTCCAACTGACAACCTGCCGCCTCATGGGTGGAGGATGACCTTCAGCGCGCGAAGTGCCTCCAGTTCCTCGAAGCCGGTCTCCCACTGGTCCAACGACAGGCGGTGCGTAATGACCTGCTGGGCCGGTATCTGGCCGGTAGCAACCAGGTCGATCGCCCGGTTCCAACTTGTGTAACTGGTCGAGAGGCAGAAGTGAATATCGAGCACCTTGAACGCTGCTTGCTCCCAAGGGAAGTCGACCGGCTTGCCGCCCGTCAGGCCGATGGCACAAATTCGGCCCTTCTTGCGGGCCAACTCGACCGTGCCGGCGATGGCGGCCGGGGCGCCCGAGCAGTCGACGACCAGATCGGCTCCCTGGCCGCCGGTCAGGTCCATGACCGCATGGAGAACGTTATCCTTGGCGACGTTAAGTACCGTGGGGAAACCCAGCGCCCGGGCCTTGTCGAGCCGGAGACCTTCGTCGGCCGGCGTACCCACCACGGCCACGTGCCGAGCCCCGGCGGCCCGGGCGGTCAATCCGGCCAGCAAGCCGATCGGCCCCGGGCCAAGCACCACGACGAAGTCGCCGGCCACGATTCGGGCACGCTCGATTACGTCGTGAACCGTGTTGGCCGTCGGCTCGATCAGGGCGGCCGTATCGAAGTCCATCTGCTCGGGGATCCGGTGCAGCAACTGCTCGGGCATGACGAGGTACTTGGCCATCGAGCCGTGCTTACCCCAGCCGGGGCTCCGCTTCTGGGCACAGATTTGCACGTTCCCGGTCCGGCACAGGTAGCACTGCCCGCAGTGACGCGTATGCGGCTCGCCCACCACGCGCTCGCCCTGTTGGTAGTGCTTGCAGTCGGGTCCAACCCCGACAATCACACCGGCGAACTCGTGGCCGAGGATCACCGGCGGCCAGTAGGGGAAACGGTCGTACTTCACGTGTACGTCGGTGCCGCAGATGCCCGAGGCGTGAACCTCGATGAGCACCTCACCCGGGCCGGGCGTTGGTTTGGGCATCTCGATCAGGGCCAGGTGCCCCACGCCCTTTTCGGTCTTTACAAGTGCTTTCATTTGCGTCTCCCCTCTACCTTTGGGGTGAGGGTGGAAGGTTATCCTAATACAAATTGAGTTTCTTCCGCGTGGGTCTTCGTTGCGCTCGACCCACCCTACATCTCCATCATCCGCACCAGCGGGCGGCGAAGTCGGTCATTACGCAGCCGGCCTGGGCTATGTCCGATAGCGCGATCTGCTCCTCGTTCGAGTGTGCGAAAGCCAGCGTGCCGGGGCCGTATACCACCGACGGTATGCCAAGCTGGTTGTTGTAGAACCACGAATCGCACGATGCGGTCATGGCGTCGACCTCGACCGGCAGTTGCCAGTCGCCGCAGCAGCAGCAGCGCAGCCCCTCGGCCAACGGATGTTCCGGCGGCAGGACGTGGCTGTCGTGACGGTACATGAACTCCATCGCCACGCGATCCTTCAGCCGCGAGTCGCCGGCCGCGTCGAGCGCCTCTCGCATCTCCTCCATCACCTGGTAGCGAGTCTTGTTCGGCAACAACCCCAGCACGCCTTCCACCACCGCCCGGGCAGGCGCCGTCGCCGGCCAATCGCCGGCCGTCAAACGCCCGAAGGTGATCGGCATGGGGTTCTCGTACTTATCGAACAGCGCGATGCCGCGCGACGCGGCCAGCAGGTCGTCGTGGTACTGTTCGAGCGTATCCATGGCATGCCGTGCGAGGGTCAGGGCGCTTACCGTATCACCGGCCCTGCCCGAGTGTCCCGGCTTGCCCTGGCAGATGAGCCGGAACCAGACCGCGCCGCGGACGCTGGTGTATATTCTGTTGGTGGTGGGTTCCATGACGACGCAGGCGTCGGCCTCTTCGCCGGCGCGGACCATGGCCAGCGTGCCGTTTCCGCCGTTCTCCTCCTCGTTGACGACGTGCGCGAGGAGATCGCCGGAGAGCTTGACGTCGAGCTGCCTCAAGGCGGCCAGTACCAGGTAGATGGTTGCCACCTGGCCCTTGGCGTCGCAGGCACCCCGGCCGTGGATCACGCCGTCGACGTTGGTCGGCTCGAACGGTTTAACCTGGCCCTGGGAGGGCGGTACCACGTCGACGTGCGAGTTCAACAGGAGCCGCTTCCCGCCGCCGGAGCCGGGAAGCCGAAGCCGCAGGTTGAAGCGGCCGTCGTAGGTAATGTCGGGCACGGGGCTGGAGTAGTCCTCGTCCTGCTTGATCGAGTCGGCCAGCGGTAGGCGTGTAACCTCGAGGCCCAACTCCTCGAAGGCCCCGGCCGCCCAGCACATCAACTCGTGCTCCTTGCCCGAGGTCGACGGAAAAGAGATCAGCTTGCACAAGAACCGCTCGGCGGCCGGCATCAGGCCGTCGACTGTTCGGCGGATGGTGTCTTGATCGAGTGTCATGATATGTCAGTTGTATTTTGGATGTGTCGCGGCCGCTACGCGAGCGAGAGGAGCACTTTGTCCATGATGTCGCAACTCTCGTGGGCCTCGGCCTCGGTGATGACCAAGGGCGGGGCGACGCGGATGACGTTACCGAAGATACCAACCGAGCCGATCAGCAGCCCGTTCCGCGCACAGCGGTCGATCGCCTGCCGGACCAACTCGGGTGCCGGCTCCTTGGTCTTCTTGTTCTTGACCAGTTCGAGCCCCATCACCAGGCCCCGCCCACGCACGTCACCCAAGTGGGCACACTTCTCCCGCGTCGCCTTGAGTCGTTCGATGATTAGGCTGCCGATCTTTTGGGCGTTGGCGGCCAGGTTCTCTCTTTCCATGATTTCGAGCACGGCGATCACGGCCGCGCTTCCGACCGGGTTGCCGCCGGCCGTGCTGCTCATCTCACCCTTGCCGAGGCAGTCGAGCACCTCGGCCCGACCAGCGATAGCCGAGACCGGGTAGCCGCTGCCGATCCCCTTGCCGATGCACATCAGGTCGGGTTCCAGTCCTTCGAGCGTGTGACCCCACTGGGTGCCCATCCGTCCGTAGCTCGACTGGACCTCGTCGATCGTGAACAGCATATCGCGCTGGCGGGCCCAGGCTTCAAGCTGTTTGAGGTATCCTTGGGGCGGGAAGATGAACCCGGCCGCGCCCTGATAAGGCTCGACGATCAGCCCGGCCAGGCTATCGGCACTGTTGGCGCGGACCGTGTCGTCGAGCAGTTCGAGATGCTTGGCGACACACTCGTCCTCGGTCTTCGATCCGAACGGGCAGCGGTAGAAGTAGGGGAAGGGCGCCCGGATACAGCCGGGCATGACCGGCCCGTAACCCCGCTTGGGCCCGGCCAGTCCGCCGATCGACGCGGCCGCGTAAGTCCGGCCGTGGAATCCGCCCTGGAAGCCGACCAGCTCGAAGCGACCCGTCTTGCGTTTCATAATCCGGATGGCAGCTTCGACCGTCTCGCTACCGGTCGAGAGGAAGAAGCACTTCCGCATGTGCTCGGGCAGCACGCCAACCAGTTTCTCGGCCGCCATAACCCGCTGGGCGCTGGGACACTCGTAGTTGTTCAGCAGTCGGCCGGTCGCCTCTTGGAGCGCTTTGACCAGATGCGGGTGGGCGTGGCCCACGTTTGTTACCAGCACGCCGCTGGTCCAATCGAGATAGGTATTGCCGTCGACGTCGGTAACCGTTACGCCGCGGCCGCGGTCCCAAACAACGGGCGCCTGGTAGCCGGTCGAGTCGGCCTCGACCTTCAACCAACGCTCGACCAATTCTTTCGACTTGGGCCCCGGAATGGATGTTTTTATATTGACGATGGGCATGGGTGTGTGATGATGAAAGTCCAAGTGTTGGTAGTTAGTTCGCGCGTGGGTCTCGTTCCTCGACCCACCCTACAACTACAGCACCTCCTTGTTGACGCACCAGCGGGGCGGCCGGCCGTCCAGGGCGCGGTCGATGTCCTCGACGATGTCGGTGCGGATCTTCCAGGCCGCGTCCTCGCTGTACCAGGAAAGATGCGGCGTGAGGATCGCGTTGTCGAGTTCCCGCAAGGGGTACGTATCCTCGGGTGGCTCCTTGTCGTAAACGTCGATTCCGGCACAGGCCAGTTGGCCCGCCCGAAGCGCGTCGGCCAGGGCCTGCGTGTCGACCATCGGGCCCCGCGATGTGTTCACCAGACAAGCGGTGGGCTTCATCATGGCGAGAGTTTCGGCGTTGACGAGGTGCCGCGTCTCGTCGTTCAGCGGCGTGTGGATGGTGATGAAGTCGGCCTCGCTGAAAACCTTCTCCATCGGCACGGTCGCCGTGCCCAGTTCCTGCAGCCGTTCCTTGCGAAGGTACGGATCGCAAACCAGTATTTCCTTGAACCCGAAGTGTTGCAGCTTGCGGTGTACGCAACTGCCGATCCGCCCGCAGCCGATGATCCCCAAC
>Ga0255448_1009_pt1 | contig 16278 bp, 12 predicted proteins | sample ANMaggSSYBR02J12_FD_182657 | JGI IMG/M metagenome (GOLD analysis project Ga0255448, IMG submission 182657) | Sediment cell enrichment communities from methane seep in Santa Monica Basin, California, United Staets - ANME aggregate JGI... | ecosystem: Environmental > Aquatic > Marine > Cold seeps >...
CAGGAATCGTTCTTTATGGGAAGGCTGCAGATAAAATCGAAATGGAAAAGTCGATTTCTATCCAAACAAATCACACCCTGGCTTTACCAACTTATGAGGGGAACCAAGCCAATTCCTGTTTATCAAAATCAAATCCGCATAATTGAAACCTTTAAAACGAGTGTTAAAATATTGGATCAAAACGAAAACATTCTCATTTTCCCCGATGGAAAAGGGGAAACAAATACAGTTTTCAATAATATCAGTCAGTTCAAAACAGGATTTATTTATCTTGCCAAACATTATTGGAAACAGTCTCGCAAGGCAGTTCGGTTTATTCCCGTTTCAATTAATCCTCAACTCCCATCGGTCTCACTCGGAGAATCAATCACATATAATCCTGAAAATAATTACAATGATGAAAAAATCCGTATTTCAGAGTTTTTAATGCAGCAGATTGATTCTCTTTACTACCCACCCAGCGCTACCCTAAAATTCCAGAGCGGCTCACCAGGCATCTCCGGGAATGGGGTTTAACGCTGCATTTCTTCTAATTAAGAGCTGATATAGGCCTATAAGTTACAAAAAAGAGATTTCCTGTGGATGGAAATCTCTTTTTCTCTTAATATATTTTTATCTGCTAAGGCATCATCAGCACTTTTTCAATAATTGGCAATGCCCAATCAATCGTATCTCGATCGACAACCAATGGCGGAGCAAACCGAATCACAGTCCCGTGTGTTTCCTTCGCCAGAATTCCCTCATCTTTCAAAGCTTCGCAAAAACGCCGTGCACCACCAGCCTCATCTTTTAATTCTACAGCAATGAAAAGACCTCGCCCTCGAACTTCTTTAACATGCTCTGATTCAATCCGCTGAAGACGTCCCTTGAAGTAATCCCCTAATTTCTGAGAATTCTCAACCATCTTTTCTTCTTTAATCACTCGAATCGCGGCACGTGCTACTGCTGAACCCAAGGGATTGCCGCCGAAGGTTGAGCCATGATCTCCTGGAACAATTAAACCAAGAACTTCTTCATCTGCCAGAACAGCGGATACTGGATAAAACCCGCCTGATACTGCTTTACCGATGATCGTCATATCTGGTCTTACATCTTCATGCATGCAGGCAAACAACTTTCCTGTTCGCCCAAAACCAGTTTGAATTTCATCAGCAATGAATAAAACATTTTCTTGATCACAAAGTTCACGAACCGCTTTCAAATAACCATCCGTCGGAATTCGAATCCCAGTTTCACCTTGAATCGGCTCCAGCATGATCGCGGCAGTATTGGGAGTCACAGCGGCTTTTAGCGCGTCAATATCATCATAAGGAACCACTACAAACCCCGGGGTAAACGGGCCAAAGTCATAACGATAAGCTTCCTCAGTTGAAAATCCAACAATAGTTGTGGTGCGTCCGTGGAAATTCCCTTCCGCTACAATAATTTCTGCATCATACCTCGGCACACCTTTGCTAACATAAGCCCATTTGCGGGCAACTTTGATCGCCGTTTCTACCCCTTCAGCACCGCTGTTCATCATCAAAGCCATCTCATATCCCGTAAATTCAGTTAATTCCTTTAACAAGAGTGAGAACTGGTCGTTTCGAAAAGCACGAGAGGTCAATGTTAATATTTCAGCCTGCGTTTTTAAGGCTGAGAGAATTTTAGGATGGACATGCCCCTGGCTGACCGCCGAGTAGGCACTCAGACAATCAAAATAGCGATTTCCTTCCACATCGTAAACCCAAACACCATCACCACGAGTCAGAACAACATCAAGGGGTTCATAATTATGCGCACCATGCTTATTTTCAAGATCAATATAATATTGTGAATTCATACTGCTGATTGCTCCTTTATCTACAAAACGAAACATTATGACAATAGATAATCCAGGATGGCTTTTTGAGCATGCATCCGATTATGTGCCTGCGGGAATAAACGAGAATGGTCTCCATCTGCTACGGCGTCTGTAATCTCCTGCCCGCGATGGGCGGGAAGACAATGCATTACAATAGCATGATCATTCGCTTGAGAAAGCAAATCTGTATTCACCTGATATGGAGGAAAGACTTCTTCTCGTCGTCTCGCCTCTTCCTCCTGCCCCATACTCGTCCAGGAATCAGTATAAATCACGTCGGAATGCCTCACTGCTTTGAAAGGATCTTGCTCAATTAGGATATGTGCCCCTGTGTCCTCACAAATTGTATTTGTTCTTTGTATGTCTTCGCCAGGAAGCTCATATCCTTCTGGGCCTGAAAACACAAATTCAGCGCCAAGTTTAACACATACATACATCAATGAAATCGCAACATTATTTCCGTCACCTACATATGTTACTTTACGATCTTTCAAAGGGCCAAACTCTTCTACCATCGTTAAAGCATCTGCCATTGCCTGACAGGGATGATTGTAATCACTTAACCCATTAATGACAGGAATTGAAGCCCATCTTGCTAGCTCAAGAATATGTTGGTGATCAAACACACGGGCCATAATTCCATCCACATACCCGGAAATTACCCTGGCAACATCAGCTACAGATTCGCGTTTTCCCAATCCAATCTCCTGAGGTGACAGATACAAAGCTTTGCCGCCTAATTGATGCATTCCCATTTCGAAACTTACTCTCGTCCGAAGACTGGGCTTCTGGAAGATCATGGCAAGGGTTTTTCCTTCAAGAACTGATTGATTGCCTTTTTCCTGCCATTGCTCTTTCAAGAATACTGCCCGATCCAACATTTGCTGTAATTCTTCTGGCGAAAAATCTAAGATTGTTAAAAAGTCTTTTTTCATACGTGTCCTCATTCAATTATTCTCTAGTGAGATCAAATACAGAACTTTTTTGGTCTGGTAGTAGATATGAATAGATCGAATCCTACCATCAAACCTTAAATGAACAATACGTAAGATTCCATACCTCAAACAACAGGCACATGCCTCCTGCTTGTGAATATCCTCCTAAGAAAGGGTGTTTTTAATACCCCCTTCTCAACGTATTTGGTTCAGGGTTGTTCCAAGTATAACACTGAATCATAAGCTGATTTTGCTGTTAATCTAACTCTATCAGGGCAATCATTCCCCCTCCACATCACAAGTATGGATTGGTTACAAGCCATATCAACCGCATTACATTTTCAGTGCGCCTGATTCAAACATACAGAATATTCTCTTTAATTTGAGTTCCCAGTTTGAATTATCGATTCCGCTGATAATCATGAATGATGAGTATAAATTCAGCCTTGCGCTCTTGGACTTTCTGGTGAATCTCGCCCAAAGTTCCTCGAACTATTTTTTCCTTATGAGATGTAAGATCACAGCCCAGCGTTGCTTCTCTGCCCTTTCCAAACACCTTAATAGAATCTTCAAGTACAGCTTTCATCCGATATGGGGTATCCATCAGCACGACTGGCATATTTAGATTTCGCAGCCGCGTCATTTCTCTTTTTCTTTCTTGCGGATTCCGTGATAAGAAACCACCAAAAACGAAATTTCTTAAACGGAAATCCAATATGCTTAAGGTTGTCATCAGAGACGACACGCCTGGAACAGGAACTACTGAGATTTTATAATCAACAGCCAGACGAATTAACTCATGCCCGGGATCTGAGAAAACAGGCGTACCGCAATCTGAAATTAAAGCCATGCTTTCATTATTCTGCAGCATCTGCATAAGAACGGATTCAGCATCTTCCATTTCATTATGCTCATTGATCGAGATCAGCTCTTTTCCCAGCAAGCCTAACCGCTTTAAGAGACGTCGAGCAGGTTTGTATTCTTCACAGATAACAACATCCACTTCTTTCAAAGTCTCTATCGCACGAAGGGTAATATCGTCCATATTCCCAATCGGTGTGGAAACAATATATAGCGTCTTCTTTTTAATCATATTCTACTTTCTAAATTATCTATTCCGTCACTTTCCAATCATAAAAGAAATATCAGCGTTCTACAAGCGAATTTGCAATCGAGTAAGGATAAGCAAAGATAAATTGGTCATCCTTCTGCAAATATCCTCCAAATTCAGCGCGGTCAGCATGAACAACCCATCCGCTCAAAATCATCGGCAAAGGCCCGCCAGCTAGAATCCACTCGCCATTATATTTTCGAGCAAGGTGTACATGAGATCCTGTTGCATGTCCTCCCTCACAAGAAGCATGCCCTAGATAATCATCAACCGCTGCTATTGTACCCACAGGAACTCGATCTTGACTGCTGACATGTAAATAAAATAGCACCCACCCTGTCTGCTCAAATCCATCCTGGTCTAAATCAATCACAACAACGCCGTCCTCTGCCCTGACAACCATCCCGTTTGCTGAGGCAGTAATCCAATAAGGAGAAACCGTGCAGCCTTTGATCATATCTGCTGGCGCAAAATCTATTGCCGCCCAGGGACTGCCTATCCCCCAGGCTTTGTGAGGGCCGCTTGTCAAGTAATAATCTTCTCCTCTAAGAAACGGCAATTCCATTTCAGGCTGCGCCAACTCATTAGGAAGCAAAGGCGGCAATTGTTCAATTGCCAGCCACGGATTGCCGTACATTTGACGGTACAACACAGCGAAACCACTTTCCTTTGACATAACAGCCTGCCACGTTTCCGGGGTATATAAAGTAGACATCAACTTTGCAAGTGCGGCCGTTCCGGCGTTGAGTGTTGGGTCAAGAGCAAGGATTTCCCCATTCGAGAATTTTACTGCAATCGCAGAACCAGCACGCCAACTATAATAACCAAGTCCAAATTGTCGGGCAACGATATAAAGTTCTTCATACAATCCTTTACAGCAATCCAAACCGTACCCAATCGGAAAGTCATCATACTGCATCCCGGAATCTTTCGAAAGAACCCACCCGCTCTGGAATTCCAACACTGCCAGAAGCAATTTAGGGCTGATTGAATGTTCCAATGACACCCGCTCCACAATCTCAACACCGGTCATCCATTCCCCGCGAACCTCCTCCTGATAGGTATTCAGGAACCCATCTGCACCTTTAACGAACCCCGTAAGGTCAAATCCAGCATCCAAAGGACCATTCACAATAGCTGAATCAGGAAGAAGTTTAGTCATTGAGGCAGGAGAGACATCATTCTCTGGAATCCAAAGAAGGGTGTCAATCGGCAGAATACCCTCTTCCTGATAGGTACTATAAGTAATAATTCTTTCCCTTTGAGTTTGAAATCGTTTTTCAATCGCTTCAAGTGTATCGCCTTGCTGGGTTAAATACTTCAGATATCCCTCAAACGTAGAAATCGTTAAAGTTGGTTCCAATGTCTTTTCCACTGGATCAGGCACTTCTTCTCCCTGAACAGGTTGAGGTGTCAATTTCGCGAGTTCAAGCGCCACCCTGGTTGCCACATCATCTTTGGCCGATTCCTGCGTCAATATGGCTACCAATGTACTGGAATAATCGATGGATGAATCTAATGACGACCATTGTCGAAACAACAGGAAACCACCCATTGCTACACATAAGAACAAAAGCGCAAGAAAAAATCCTAGAAGAAATATGTCCTGTTTCGACATCATTAATTAGTACTCAATCCCAATTTGTGCTTTTATCCTTTTTTCAAATGGATGTTTGATTGAAGTTATTTCATTCACCAAGTCAGCCATTTCAATCAATTCTTCTGGCGCATATCGACCAGTGATAATCAGGTGCATACCCTCTGGTTTGTTTTCCTCGATCCAGGATAACACCTTCTTTGTATCCAGCCAGCCATAGTGCAGCGGATAGGTAAATTCATCTAAGACCACTACATCATATTCTCCAGACGAAATAATTTCTTGTGCGAGAGACCATCCTTTCTCTGCTTTCTCAATAGCTTCTATAGGATCGCCACCCGCCTTAACGAATCCGGCACCCGTAATATACCAGGGAATGCCAATCTTACGAGCTGCCTTGATTTCGCCAAAGTGGGCATTTTCATGCTTGATAAATTGAATCATCACCACTTTCATCCCGTGCCCCCACGCGCGAATCAGTGTGCCCAGTGAAGCAGTGGTTTTTCCTTTGCCTGTTCCAGTATTTACAATCAATAACCCTTTTTTCATTTTCGTTTACCCGTTTTCTAAATTTTTATCTTGTTAGAATTATAGTACCAGTCACCAATTGTTTTCGCCATTGCCAATGATGGAATTCAAAATGACAGCATCAGAAACAGGTATTTATAGCTTGGAAAATTCATGGAATTAATAAAAGGTTAATACCTTAAAATTATAATTATTCCAGAATAATTTAACCCGGGTAAAACCATTAATGGATTTTTGATTTGCTTCAATTAACTTTTGGGAGGCTATAAAAAATGACTGACATCCAAGAAAGTGCTCAAACATTTCAATTTCAAACAGAAACAAAGCAACTTTTAAAAATTTTAATTCATTCGATTTACACTGATCAGGATGTATTCCTGCGTGAGTTGATTTCAAATGCATCCGACGCTCTAACAAGGTTGAAATTTGTCATGCTCACCGAGAAAGAGGGGGTGGACACGGACGCTGATCCTGGCATTTGGATTACCATCGATAAGGAAAACAAAACAATAACCATCCGAGATAACGGGATTGGTATGACACGGGACGAAATTGTAGAAAATCTCGGCACAATTGCGCATTCAGGCGTTAAACAATTCATGGACGCTGTTACCGAAAGTAATGCTAATCTCACAGACATCATCGGCCAATTCGGTGTTGGCTTCTATTCTGCTTTTATGGTTGCAGAAGAAATCGAAGTGCATACGCGTGCATACAAAAAGGATGAAGAGGCGGTCCTCTGGCGCTCAAATGGTGAAGAACAATATACGCTGGAGACATCAGATAAAATCGATCGCGGTACAGAAATCATCCTCCACTTGAATGAGAAAGCCGAAGAATTCCTCGAAGAATACCGTGTTCAAACCACCATCAAAAAATATAGTGATTTCATTCCTTACCCAATCTTTGTTGGTGAGAACGAAGAGCCTGTTAACCGACAAACCGCATTATGGCGTCAAACACCAATGAGCATTGAAGAAGAAGAATATAAAAACTTCTATCAGCAATACACAATGGATTTTGAAGAACCCCTGACAAAACTGCACCTGACCATTGACGCTCCTGTACAGATGTACTCCCTTCTCTATATTCCCTCAAATCCCGAACGAACAATGTTCTCTCCTCGCCAACAAGGCGGCCTCGAATTGTATGCCCGCAAAGTACTAATTCAAGAATACACACTTGACCTTCTACCTCATAGTTTTCGATTCATACAAGGTGTTATCGATTCAGAAGATATTCCCCTGAATGTCTCCCGCGAGACTATCCAGTCCACCCGCGTTATGCGGCAGATTAAAAAAGTAATTACTTCCCGTATGATTAACCATTTGAAAGAGATGCGCCGCAAAGAACCCTCTGACTATGCAAATTTCTGGGAAGCCTATCATCAATTCATTAAAGAAGGTGTTGCAACCGATGACGAATATTTTGAAAAAATGAGTGATTTGCTTGTTTTCCATACCAATAAACATCCAGATGAATGGATCAGCCTTGATCAATATATTGACGCCATGCCAGAAGGACAGGAAAAAATTTATTATCTCCTCGCGGCCGATTATTCCTCCGCAACAATGAGCCCTCACCTTGAGTTGATGGAAGAAAAAGATTATGAGGTTCTGTTTTTAGCAGAAGATGTTGATCCCTTCATGATGCTCCGATTGCAAAACTACAAAGAAAAATCCTTTGCTAACATTGCGGCTGAAGAAGTAAATTCAGATGAAAAGACTGATGACTCAAAGAAAGATGATGAAAAAGAAGATCAAGAACATGAAGGTCTCATCTCTCACTTTAAATCCACTCTGTCTGAACGAGTTTCCGATGTGCGCCTCACCAACCGCCTTGCTCGTTCTCCTGCACGCCTCGTTGATGCAGGCGGTGAAATGACACAGGAAATGCAGCGTGTTTACGAAATGCTCAATCGTGATTTTGAGAAACCCAACAAGGTTCTGGAAGTCAATACGTCACACCCCTTGATTCAAAAACTCGAACAATTACCAGAGGATGATCCTCGCAGCAGCTTGATTATTGAACAGATTTTTGAAGATACACTTTTACTTGAGGGAATTCATCCAAACCCGGCATCAATGATTGAACGTATCCAGAAGATCATGGAAGCATCACTCGAATAGTCCCTGACTGAAACATCGTTTAATTGCTCCATTAAATGGAGCAATTAAAAAACACCACTTGAAGCCCTGACCTGGATACGATACACTGATAATGAACCTTGACGAAACAAAAGGAGAGATGATATGCGATATGCTGCAATTGATTGGCTGCTTTCACTGAAATGCGCCCCCATTACTTACCGTGTAAAGACAGAATTACTTGACCAATCCCAGGATGCCCCCGATGTTGTTGAGGTAAAAGCGCGTATTCAGTATGATCCTGATATTGTTGGACTATTTGATCGAATGCATCCTGATGGTTATTGGCTGCAAAAAGACTACAAAGGCCGTATTTGGGGCGATGGTGCACGATATGGTTCCTTCGGCACCACCCATTTCGTCCTCTCCTATCTTTCAGAGTTGGGAATGGATTGCAGTGATCCCAGAATTGATAAAGCCGCACAACGTTACCTCGGGCTTCAACTGGACGATGGCAGTTGGGGAGGACATTATTCATGCCGTTATACGTATAATGTGCGTACGTTTGTAAAACTTGGCTACCGTGACGAACCAGGAATTCAAAAAACAATTGATCTGATGCTCAATACAAACCGCAAGGACGGCGGTTATTTATGTGACATACACGAGGGTAAATACAAGACCAGACCCACCAAGAGCTGCATTCGGGGCTGCACCAAAGCCTTGTTGGCCTTTGCGGAGCTGCCTGAATATTGGAATCACCCACGCTGTATAGAACTGGTCGATTACTTCCTGCGTCATGAAATCATCTACAGCACCAAAATTCCGAAAACCTTTATCAATAAAGATATCTCCAGATTTGCCTACCCAATTCACTGGCGTACCAGCCTGTGGGAGCCCCTCTACGCACTCAGCAAAATGGGATACAGCAAGCATCCAGCAATGGAACGGGCCTGGCACCTTCTCGAGAGCCGCCTTGATCAAATGGGGCGGGCTCCATTAGATTACACTCCAGCACAATGTCCATGGAAGACCGGCAAACGCGGCAAAATTAACCCCTGGGTTACGCTGTATGTGCTCCTTGCGCAGAAATATCGACTGGAACGAGGTTTAGAAGGCAAATAAGAACGCAATATCATTCACATTTGTGCCCGTTGGTCCAATTTGAATTAATTGTCCGAGTGCTTCAAAATAATGATACGCATCATTATTATTTAAATACTGATCTGGATTCATGCCTGACTGCACAGATTTTGCCAGTGTATCACCAGTCACCCATGCCCCTGCCGCGTCCGTTGGGCCATCTTCTCCATCGGTGCCTAAAGTCACCAGGAGAACTTTTTGAAGCCCCGCCAGGTCTCGAACAGCTCCTAAAGCCATCTCTTGATTTCGCCCGCCCAAACCATCGCCATGTATCGTCACAGTCGTTTCACCGCCAAGAACAATACAGGCTGGTCTTTGAAGTGGGTTGCCTGTGTCAGCAATCTCGGAAATAATTCCTGCTAGGAACCGGCCAGCCTCTCTTGCCTCTCCCCGCAAATAGGTAGTCAGCAGCATTGAATTAAAACCTGCCTTTTGCGCTGCCCTCATCGCGGACTGACAAGCGGTCAGGTTACTCCCGATTAAAACATTGCTCACAGATGAAAAACAGGATGAACCCAATTTTGGTGTATCAGGCACTTCCCCTGCATTGCCTTTTCGAACCAACTCAATGATTTGATGAGGTAATTTCTCCTCCAAATTATATTTTTCAATGATCCTCTGCAAATCTGCGAAGTTGCTTTCATCAGGCACAGTTGGTCCTGAAGCGATGACATCCAGAGGGCTGCCGATAACGTCCGATAGTATCAAGGTAATCAACCTTGCGGGATGAACCAAAGACACCAAGCCCCCGCCTTTTATCCGATCTACATGTTTCCGCAGGGCATTAATTTCGTTAATCTCTGCCCCGCAGGCCAGCATGACCTTTGTCATTTCTTTGATGTCACCTGGTTGAACCCCTTCAACGGGCATAGAACACAGGGCAGAGCCGCCGCCTGAAATTAAACATAAAACCAGATCATCTTTCGTAATTCTCGATAAAAATCCCAATAATTTCTCTGTACTTCGAAAAGTATCTTCCCCAGGAACCGGGTGGTTCCCCCGATAAACGTGAATTGAGGAAGGCAAAGCCTTGATATAAGATTCATTAAAATGCTTTGTAATTAAAAACCCTTCTTCAATATAAGATGAAAGAACAGAGGAAATCCCTTTTGCCATTGGCAAAACGGCTTTTCCAAATCCAATCAAATAAACATGTCTGTACTGAGCAAGATCAATCATCTCGTCAGCAATCTTCAACCGATGACCATCCTGTTCAACTTGATTGACAACAGCAAGGTATGGATCAACAGACTTCAGTAATTCAGAAAGAATGAGCTCAACCTCAGGGTAAGAATTAGAAAGAGTGTTTTGGTTCATCATCAATATCCTTGTCAAAAACTATCATCTTTTTGTGATTTTTGTTTCGCCGAATAGTACATTTGTTTTGTTATAATAAACTAAAATAATAAAGTTGCTTTATATCTAAATTGTAAACCATGAACATGTTTCATGAAACACATAAATAGAAAAATGCCTATTTGATTTTGTATTCCCACAGGAGGATGTCGTTGTGGAACTTGAAGTTTTAAATGCAGTATTAAAGCCAAAATCCATTGCCGTTATTGGTGCATCAAGTACGCCGGGAAAAATCGGCTATACCGTTGTTAACAACCTGATCATCAGTAAATATGGGGGAGATGTTTATCCCGTCAACCCCAAGACAAGTGAGATTTTAGGCTTTAAGGCTTATCCAAGTGTGTTGGATATTCCTGGCAATGTTGATCTGGCCATTTTTACGATCCCCGCCAAATTCGCGCTCAATGCGATTGAAGAATGCGGCAAAAAAGGTGTTAAAGGCCTTGCAATCATTACTTCTGGCTTTGGTGAAGTTGGCAAAACCGACCTTGAAAAGAAAATGGTCGAAACCGCCAATAGCTATGGCATGCGAATTTTAGGACCAAATATCGTTGGTGTCCTTTCAAACTCCATGAACATGAATGCTTCTTTTGCCCCCATACTGCCGCTTCCCGGGAAGGGTTCTCTTGTTTCCCAGAGTGGCGCTCTTCTCATCGCTATGGATATGGCCACCTTCACACGCCGTGTGGGCTTTGACAAACTGATTTCAATCGGCAATATGTCAGACATCACCTTCGGAGACATGGTGGAATGGTTAGGTCAAGATGATGATACCTCCTCAATCTCTCTCTATATTGAAGGTCTAAAAGATGGGCGGCGCTTCATTGAGTTAGCTCAAAAAACTAAGAAACCAATTATCGCCTTAAAATCTGGTGTTTCTGCCCATGGCGCGGCGGCGGCGGCATCTCACACCGGTTCACTTGCCGGTGCGGCCAAAATCTATGGCGCAGCATTCGAGCAAGCCGGTGTTGTTCAGGCAGCCAGCCTGGATAATCTTTTCGATCGCTCTCTTGCCCTCTCACTTCAACCACCGATGCCAGGCGATAACCTTCTCATTATCACCAACGGTGGTGGTGTTGGTGTTCTCGCAACAGATGCTGCTGAACGCTACGGCATTCCGCTGAAATTTGCGCCCGATGATGTTCAGACTGAACTAAAGAAATACATGCCTGAATTCGGCTCTGCAAAGAATCCTGCTGATCTGACCGGTATTGCTGGTGCTGATTGGTACGAAGAATCTGTTGCTAATTCCTTCGCCCACCCATGGGTTGATGGTCTGACTGTTCTCTACTGTGAAGTTGCAATAACTGAACCGATGGATGTTGCGATGGGTATCAAGCGCGCAATCGATAAATCTGGTGTTACCGACAAACCAATCACAATTTCATTTGTTGGCGGTGAAAAGACTGAAGCTGCCACACAGTGGTTAGTCGAAAATGGCATTCCCGCTTACTCTGATCCTGATGCTGCTGTCAATGTGATTGCTGCTCTCCGTGAATACGCCAAAATGAAAGAGCACAACACAGCCTTCGAAAAAATGGATACAAGTTCCTCCAAAGAAAAAGCGTTGGCAATTATTAAAAGCGCCCGCGCTGATGGCCGTGATTCACTCACAGAAATTGAAGCTAAGAAAGTCTTCGAAGTCTATAACATGCCGGTACCAAAATGCGATCTGGCCACAACTGCTGATGAATCCGTTTCAATGGCAAATAATTTTGGCTATCCTATTGTAATGAAGATTGTATCCCCTGAAATCCTTCACAAAAGTGATGCGGGCGGCGTAAAAGTTAACATTCAAAACGATGATGAATGCCGTAAATCCTTTGAAACAATCATGAAGAATGCTAAAAAATTCAAAGCAGATGCAAATATCCACGGTGTCGTTATTCAGAAAATGGCCCCCTGGGGTACCGAAGTAATTCTCGGCTCTATCAATGACCCCACATTTGGCCCAACAGTCATGTTTGGTCTGGGTGGAATTTTTGTCGAAGTTCTCAAAGATGTTACTTTCCGCGTAGCTCCCATCAGCGAAGACCGGGCGATGGATATGATCAACGAAATCAAGAGTGCTCCAATCCTCAAAGGTGTTCGTGGTGAAAATCCCAAAGACCGCACTGCACTTGCTAAAGTAATTTCAAGTTACAGTGCAATGGTTTTTGACCTGATTGATGAAGTCAGCGAAACTGATGCAAATCCTGTTATCGTCTACGACGATGGCGATGGTGTTTCTATCGTTGATGCGCGCATGATTCTAAAATCAAAATAATAATAAATCTGTTTCCGCCCCCTGTTTGATGTACAACAAAAAAGGAACTGTCTTCAAAAAGAAGCAGTTCCTTTTTTTTATGTTTCGAATTTTACCGTGATGCTCGAGGCATAACCAACCATAAAATAGCATATGGCACCAATCCCGGCAATCCTCCCGGAATTAACAGGATAAAAAATGCGAGTCGAAACCAGAATGTACTGATCCCAAAGAAATCAGACAAACCACCACAAACACCAGCTATAATTCTTTTGTTCCTCGACCGGCACAATTTTTTCGTATTTTCTTCCATCATTTCCAACTCCTGATTGTTTAATTATTAACTACTTTCGCTTTCTTTCTACATTAATTAACGAAACAATCATCAAAAAGTTGCATAATTTTTAATGAAACACAGTGTAGTAAGTGCTGAGTTTCATTCAATCATTACTGTCTTGCAGCATTTCCCAGGCACCAATCCAGGGCTCTCCTAACTTATGTCGCCGCGGCAGATCAACAGTACTGACATTTTGAGCAACTTTTGCCGAAGTTATCGCAATCGTTAACCAATCTTCCGCTAAAACTGCCCTACACATCTGTCTTCCAAGGTCTTCACACCAGACCCATTCCATACGATACCGATCTGCCTTCACCCAATAATTTCTCTTTTCCCATGCCACCACAGAAACATTAACAGTTTTATAAATTTCTAACAAGGTGATCCCAATAAATGCTGCCAAATCCCGGCTTAACTCATCTTGTGCTTTTTGTTTCATCAATTCACGGATGGACAGCACGACACCTCGCATCAATAACTTTCTCTTCTTCCCGGCAGTTTCGGGGTTTATCACACGAGCCACTGAAAATTCCTCCTCGGATCAACATAGCATTCAAGTTTCATCGCCCCAATATTATACCGTGATTTAATATTCAAAATTCCAGTCTTTTTCCCCCTTGCATTCTGCCCACTGACCTCTTAGAATTAACCTCATGACAAAGACCCATATTACCCCCATCCGTCAACAATATCTTGATATCAAAAATAAATATCCCGATACGATCGTCTTCTTTCGATTAGGTGATTTCTATGAAACCTTTGATGGAGACGCAGAAATTACTTCCAGAGAACTGGAAATTGTTCTCACCTCACGCAATGTCGCAAAAGGAATGCGTATTCCAATGGCTGGCATTCCATATCATGCGGCAGAAAATTATCTCTCAAAGCTGATAAACAAAGGATACCATGTTGCCATCTGCGAACAGATCGGTGCACCACCCAAAAAGGGATTAGTTCATCGTGAAGTTGTGCGGGTGATAACCCCTGGAACATTACTTGAACCAGGGCTGTTACGAAGTGATCAAAACAATTATCTCTCTGCCATTTACATGGATAGCAACCATGCTGGCTTTGCTTACGTTGATATCAGCACGGGAGAATTTGCAGCAACTGAAGTTGACGGGCCAAATCTGAAAAACTTAATTTGGGCCGAGTTAACGCGTCTTCATCCATCAGAAATACTGCTTCCTCAAGAAACACCAGAATTTGATCAACTGTCTGGGCATAAAACCCCATGGGCAGCCTGGCACTTTGAATCTGGACGATGTCAAGAAACGATCTTGAGGCATTTTGGCGCTGCCTCTCTTATCAGCTTTGGTTTAGATCACAAGCAGTACGCAACACAGGCAGCAGGGGCAATCATTCAATATCTACAAGAAACCCAACCCTCTGCACTAAAATTATTAACCAGTCTGAGCACGTATCAATTCAGTGAATTCATGACCCTGGATGCGGTTACAAGAAGAAATCTGGAATTAACAGAAACCCTGCGAACAGGTGAAAATAAAGGCTCTCTGCTCAACGTTTTAGACCATACATTGACACCAATGGGAAAACGGATGTTAACGCAATGGGTCAATAAACCACTGCTTGATATTCCCCAGATCAGTCAGCGGCAAGAGGGGGTTGATTATTTACTGAAAAATGGCATGGTCCGTGCGGAATTGAGAGAAACCCTGAAACCTTTAGTGGATTTGGAACGGTTAACGAACCGCATTCTGAGTGAGACTGCCCATCCTCGAGACCTTGTGGCATTACGCGAAACCCTTCAAGCCCTCCCCTTTATCCAGAAAGTATTCCCTGATACACCTCAGGCATTACGGAATATCCTGGAGAATTTCACAACCTGTGATGCAGAACGACAATTCCTTGAGGAAAGCATCAGTGATGATCCCCCTGCTACCCTCCAAAATATTGGGGTTATTAGAAGAGGTTATTCTGAAGAATTAGATAATATCTATGAAGCCACCAGTCATGCTCGAGATTGGATAGGCAATCTGGAACAGGTGGAACGGGAAAAAACCGGTTTATCAAAATTAAAAGTCGGCTACAACAAAGTCTTTGGTTATTACCTTGAAGTATCCCGTTTGCACTCTGAAAATGTTCCCGAAGAATATATTCGCAAACAAACCTTAGTTAATGCCGAACGATTTATTACACCCGAACTAAAGGAATATGAAATTCTGGTCTTGAATGCAGAAGAAGAAATTCATAAAATTGAGTCTCGTGTTTTTAAGAAAATATGCCAAAAGCTGGCAAAATCTAGTGAAGTATTGCTCAAAACAGCCGGAGCCATTGCCGAATTAGACAGTTTGGCCTCACTTTCAGAAGCTGCTGCTCTCGATAATTATGTGCGTCCTGTCCTGACTGACAATAATATTCTAAAAATTGAAGATGGACGGCATCCTGTTGTTGAGAAATTACTATTCAACGAACGGTTTGTTCCCAATGATATTCGTTTCGAAGAAGGAGAGATCATTCGGATTATCACTGGACCAAACATGAGTGGTAAATCAACATTCCTGCGCCAGGCCGCCATTATTGTCCTCATGGCACAAATGGGAAGCTTTGTACCTGCAAAGCAGGCTGAAATAGGATTAGTAGATCGAATTTTTACTCGCATCGGCGCTCAAGATGAAATTCATGCCGGCCAATCCACCTTTATGGTAGAAATGGTCGAAACGGCAAATATCCTTCACAATGCTACCAGAAGAAGCTTATTAATTCTTGATGAAATCGGACGTGGAACCAGCACCTATGACGGCCTCTCTCTCGCATGGGCCATTATTGAATACATACATAACCATCCCCTGCTCAATACGCGCACACTCTTTGCCACCCATTTCCATGAGCTGACACAATTGAGCGAAATTCTTCCCGGCATTAGAAACTACAATGTTGCGGTCAGCGAAGCTGATGGACACCCGGTCTTCATGCACAAAATCGTACCTGGTGCCTCAGACCGCTCTTATGGTGTCCATGTAGCGCAACTCGCAGGCCTCCCACGTCCAGTGATTCAACGAGCATCAGAAATTCTTGAGCAGTTGGAATCGTCTTCAGGGAAAGCCATCAACATCGATACGACAGCTCCGCAGC
>Ga0255448_1011_pt1 | contig 15870 bp, 14 predicted proteins | sample ANMaggSSYBR02J12_FD_182657 | JGI IMG/M metagenome (GOLD analysis project Ga0255448, IMG submission 182657) | Sediment cell enrichment communities from methane seep in Santa Monica Basin, California, United Staets - ANME aggregate JGI... | ecosystem: Environmental > Aquatic > Marine > Cold seeps >...
GCTGTTCGACGGCGAGATAGGCATCGCCTCGGATCACAGCCCCATGATCGGCCGGCTGGGTTGCGGCGAGATGCGCGTCAAGCACGGGGCGGGGATGGACCGTTACTACATCGAGGGCGGGTTCGTCGAGGTACTGGGGAACGTCGTCTCGGTGCTGACCAATCGGGGAGTTCCCGCCGAACAGGTCGACGGCGCAATCGCCGAAGAGCAACTGGCCGCCGCCCGAGCCCAACCGGCCAACACACCCGAGCTAATGTCTATCCGCGACCGGGCCGTCACCCAAGCCCGAGCCCAACTCCGCGTGGCGAAACGAACAGGCTAGCAGCTTGGCGCGTGGGTCTCGTGCCTCGACCCACCCTACGTCCTGGGTAAGCCAGCAGTGGCACCCGGCGGCAACATCAGCAAGCAGATCGTGAACGCACAACCACGACTCCTCGTGCTGGCCGCGACCGCCGGGCTGTTCGGCTGGGTCTTCGCCGATGTTCTGTTCGGCTCGGGCATGTTCGCCTTTCGCGACGCGGCACACTACTACTACCCTCTGTTCAAGTTTATCCAGAGCGAATGGGCCGCCGGCCGCGTGCCGCTGTGGAACCCCTACGAGAACCTGGGCGTGCCGCTGGCGGCAAACGCCACGGCAAGCGTCTTCTATCCCGGCAAGCTGATCTTCGCCGCCGGGCTCGATTACGCCTGGGCGTATAAGATTTACGTCACCGCACACGTGCTGCTGGCCGTCGGGACCGCATATCGGCTGGCAAGGCACTTTGGGGCAAGCGTACTGGCCGCCGGATGTTGCGGGCTGTCGTACGCCTTCTCGGGCAACGTGCTCATGCAGCATGCCAACGTGGTCTTTCTGGTCGGAGCCGCCTGGCTGCCGCCGGCCCTGTTGGCGGCCGATCGGATGATCCGCCAGCGAAGCCCACGCCAGGCAGCCGCACTAGGTGCCGTGCTGGCCATGATGGTGCTGGGTGGCGATCCGCAAATGGCCTACAACGCCGCCCTGGTGGCCGCTGCGTATGCGGCTTGGCTGTGGTGGCGCGAAAGCCCCGTCTCCCTTTGGGAAAGGTGTCGCCGTGGTCCCCTCTCCCTTTGGGAGCGGGTTAGGGTGAGGGCTTCAGCAGCACGCGGCCCAAGGCCAGTGCCAAGTATTGAACACCCTCGAAGCCCTCACCCCGACCCTCTCCCAAAGGGAGAGGGAGGCTTCTGTCGCCACCGCCTCTCGCTCCTCGCACTGGCCGCCGGCACCGGACTCGTGCTCTCGGCCGTGCAGGTGCTGCCCTCGGTGGAACTTGCCGCGCGAAGCGATCGGGCAGTGAGCCACACCGCTCGGTCGATCCATGAGGTGCCGCAACTGTTGGGCAAGGAGGATGCCGCGGCCCGGATCGCCGACGGGCTGCTTTGCCGAAATCTAGATAGACGAACGCACCATCAGCACGTCTACCAGTTCAGCGTGGGACCCTGGCGGCTGGCCGAGTACCTCTGGCCGAACTTTGCCGGGCGCCAGTACCCGGTCAACCATCGCTGGATGAACGTAATCCCGGCCGAGGGACGAGTCTGGACGCCCTCGCTATACATGGGCGTGCTGCCGCTGGTGCTGGCACTGTCGGCCTTCTGTTTCCGGCCCGGCAAGTCGGCCACGGCAGCCTTCCTCTCCTGGTTGGCGGTGGCGGCTCTGTTGGCCGGGTTCGGCCGATTCGGGTTGGGTTGGCTGGTCCAGGAGATTCGCGTGGCGGCCGGCGCCGATCCGGCCGCCCAGTGGCCCATCGCCGGCCCGGTCGGCGGCCTCTACTGGCTGCTGACCGTGCTGCTGCCCGGCTACATCCAGTTCCGCTACCCGGCCAAACTGCTGGTGGTGGCCGCCCTGGCCCTGAGCCTGCTTTCCGCCCGGGGTTGGGATAACGCATTTTCGGAATCGCCCCATCGGACGCGGCGGATCCTGCTCTGGCTGGCCGTCATTAGCACACTGGGCGCGGTGGGTGCCCTGGCCATTCGGCCCTTCTGGTCCGGGTGGATGGCCGCCGTGCGACCGGACATGCTCTTCGGGCCGTTGCATGCGACCGGCGTAGATTTTGCCGAACTCGGCCAGGGCCTGGTCGAGCGCGGCTGCCGTCTCGTCGTCCAGCTTGCCGGAGTCGGTTAGCGTCTGCCAGAGGTCTTGCTTGTTGGCGCGGATAAACTCGAGCACTTGCTCCTCCCAGTCGTCTACCTCATGAACGGCGACCGAATCAAGGAAGCCGTGCGTACCGGCGTAGATGCTTATCACCTGGTCGGTAACGTGCATTGGGTTGCAGAGTCCCTGCTTAAGTAGCTCGGTCATGCGGTAGCCGCGGTCGAGTTGCGACTGGGTGGCGGTGTCCAGGTCGGTACCCAATTGGGCAAAGGCCTCCAGCTCGCGGAATGACGCCAGGTCGAGCCTCATGCCGCCGGCCACCTTCTTCATGGCCGGTACCTGGGCCGAACCGCCTACCCGCGAGACTGATATGCCTACGTTCATCGCCGGGCGCTGGCCCGCGAAGAAGAGGTCGGGTTGCAGGTAGATCTGCCCGTCGGTGATCGAGATCACGTTGGTGGGGATGTAGGCCGACACCTCGCCTTCGAGCGTTTCGACGATGGGTAGCGCGGTGAGCGACCCGCCGCCCAACTCGGCATTGAGCTTGGCCGCCCGCTCCAGCAGCCGGCTATGGCAGTAGAAGACGTCGCCCGGGTAGGCCTCGCGGCCGGGTGGGCGTCGCATCAACAGCGACAATTGCCGGTAGGCGGTGGCTTGTTTCGAGAGGTCGTCGTAGACGATCAGGGCGTGTTGCCCTTTGAACATGAAGTACTCGGCCATGGCGCAGCCGGCGTAGGCGGAGACGTATTGCAATGGAGCCGGGTCGCTGGCTCCGGCCACGATCACGGTGGTGTACTCCATGGCGCCCTGCTTGCGGAGCAGTTCGATCAGGCCGGCGACGGTCGACTCCTTCTGGCCGATCGCCACGTAGAAGCACTTAACGCCCGTATTCTTCTGGTTGATGATCGTGTCGATGCAGATAGCCGTTTTGCCCGTCTTGCGGTCGCCGATGATCAGCTCGCGCTGTCCGCGGCCGATTGGTGTCATCGAGTCGATGGCCTTGATGCCTGTCTGGAGCGGCTCCTTGACCGGCTGCCGCTCGGCGATGCCGACGGCCAGCACCTCGACCGGTCGCCGCTCGGTGGTGACCACGGGGCCGCCGCCGTCCAGCGGATTTCCGAGCGGGTCGAGCACGCGGCCCAGCACGGCGTCGCCCACCGGCACGCTCAACAGCCGGCCGGTGCTTTTGACCTCGTCGCCCTCGCTAATCGAAAGGAAGTCGCCCAGGATGATAACCCCGACCGAATTCTCTTCGAGGTTGAAGGCCAGCCCGTGTATTCCGCCGGGAAACTCGACCATCTCGCCGGCCATCACACCCGAGAGCCCGTAGACCCGCGCGATGCCGTCGCCGACTTCCAGCACGCGTCCTACCTCGCGGACGTCGACCTGCGACTGGTACTGTTCAATTTCCTGCTGAATTACGGAAGCGATCTCGTCGGCTTTGAATTTCATGGACGCTCCTGTCAATCATTTGCTCACGCACAATTTCCAGTTGTCTGGCGATCGAGCCGTCGTAGACGGTGTCGTCGACCTGTAAGATGGCCCCGCCGATCAACTGGGGATCCGTTTCCCGCTCGACCACCGGCCGGCCGCCAAGGAACCCGGCCAGACTGTCGGCAATTCGCTGGGCCTGCGTACTGTCGACTGGCGTGGCCGTGGTCAGCCGCACGTGGACCAAACCACGCATCTCGTCCAGCAACTTGTGGGTCTGGCGGTGAATGGCTCGAAGGCAATCGAGCCGCTCGTGTCGGGCGACCACCTTGAGGAAGTTGACCAGCGTGTCGGAGGTACGCCCACCGAACACGCGGTCGATGATGCCCGCCTTCTCGTCGTGCGAGATGAACCCCGAGGCCAACACCTCTTCAAGCTTGGGGAACGGCTCGAGCACGTCGGTGATCAGCGAGTCGAATTCCTCGACCAGCGACTCGGTTTGGCCGGTCGCTTCGGCCGCACCCAACAAGGCCTCCGCATAGACCTTGCCGACGTGCGCGGCGCCAATGTCGGCATCGAGCTCGGCCGCCTGTCGAGCGTGTTCGGCGAAGATGTCGTCGGACTCGGACATTGCTAAGGTTGAAGGTTGAAAGGTTAAGGTTGAGGGTGCTTAGCCGCCGCGGTTACGCGGTTGACTACATACTCAGTTTGCTCCCGGCTCGCGCTGGGCGAAGCTGGCAACGGCCTGGTTGATCAATCGTGAGTGGGAGTCGGGCGTCAACTCGGCGCTAACGATCTTGCCGGCCAACTCGACCGCCAGAGTAGCGCTCATCTGGCCCAACTCCTTCAGCGCGCCGGCCGTGGCCGCTTCGATTTCGCGCAGCGCTCGCTTGTGTTCGGCCTGGGACTCGGCCCGGGCGTCGTCGAGCATCTTGCGGCCAACCTGTTCGGCATCGCGCCGCGCCTGCGCCAGTATCTCGCGGACCTCGTCCTGCGACCCGGCCAGCTTTTCCTGGTACTGGCCGAGCAACTCCTGGGCCTGGCGGTTGGCATCCTCCGCCCGGCTGATCTGGTCGGCGATACCCTGCTCGCGGCGGTCCAGCCCTTGGGCGATTGGTCCCCAGGCGAACTTCCAGAGGACCGCCAAGAGCACCAGGAACACCACGCCGGTCCAAATGGCCAGGTCCGATTTGAAGTCGAGCGGGTTGACGCCGCCGCCTTGGCCGTGACCTCCATGACCGGCCGCGGCGGCCTGGTCATGCGTGGCGGCCTCGTCTTGCGCAGCGTCCGACGCCAGGCAGGTCGCCCCAGCGGCCGACAGACACCATCCGGCCACGGCCAGTACGACCAGCAGCCGTCGAACAACTCGGGTAAACATATTCTATTGCCTCAGCTTGTGAGAGCCATCAGGCAGACAACCAGGCCGAAGAAGGTAACACCTTCGATCAAGGCGGCCGCGATAATCATGGCGGTCTGGATATTGCCGGCCACCTCGGGCTGTCGGGCCATGCTCTCGACGGCGCAGGCACCGATTTTTCCGATGCCGTACGAGGCGCCGATGATCACCAGCCCGGCCCCGAACGCACCACCCAGGTAGATCGAGAAGCCCCGAGGTTTCTTGGCGGCCACTTCCTGCTCGGCGGCGTCACCCTGCTCGGCGGCGGTCGCGCCCTGCTCGGCCGTATCGCCCGGCTCTTGCGCTAACGTCGGCAGAGCACACACAAACAACCCGGCGGCGAGCACCGCGATAATCGTGAGTTTGTTCACTTCATCCATCTCCTTCGTAAACGTTACAAGGTGAAAAACCGTGTCGGCCGTGCGGCCAGACAGTATTCTTGTTGATGTTCCCCAGCCCGTGGCGAGGCCCAAGGTCGGGGGACGGGTCTTTCTAATGTTGGTGAACGGCCATGCCAATGAACAGGGCCGAAAGGAACGCGAAAACGTAGGCTTGCAGGAAGGCCACGAACAACTCCAGCAGGCTCAGGGCGACCGAGCCGAACACGGCGGCGGTGGTTACACCCAGCCAGATGATGAACATTGATTGGGCCGTGGCCGCGATAAACCCGATCAGCACGGCCAGAACCAGGTGCCCCGCGAACATGTTGGCCAGCAGACGCACGGCCAACACGCCATGCTTGATGCCCAGGCCGAGTACTTCGATGGCCAGTATCATCGGCTTGAGAAATACGGCCAGTGCAACCGGCAGATCCATGTGTGGTACCAGGCCGAGCCAGTACCCCACCGCCCCGAACCGAGCCATGCCCGATATGAGCACCGTGCCGAACGTCATCACGGCCAGAGCCGCGGTAACGCCCAGTGCCCCGGTGGGCGAACCGGCCCAGGGGAGCATGCCCAGCAGGTTGCATGAGAGCACGAAGAAGAAGATCGTCCAGATGAAGGGCAGGAAGCGATCGGCGTCCTTTTTGCCGATGGCCGGTCGCGCGACTTCGTCGCGGATGAACACGATCATCAGCTCGAAGAAGTTCCACAAGCGGCCCTTGGGCGCCGTACCCCGGGCGATACGCCGGGCCAGTGGGACGAATATAAGGATCATCAACACGGCGGCGAGCAGTTCCAGGACCATGAACTTGGTCAACTGGAAGTCGATCGAGTAACCCAGCACATCGAAATGGAGCTTGGGCAGCGGTACATGCACCCCCATCGGCAGATGGAACTCGTGCGCGTCCTTGACGTGCCCGCCAACCTCAGCAATGTCGATCATCGATTGCCAGCTTGGTTACGAATCGGTTACGAAGTTGTATTTCGTGGAACGTCGGCACTATGCGTCGCCGAATCGACGGTGGGCAACGAGAGTATCGTTTCGAGCGCCAACGTGACGGGGTAGAAAACAAGAAGATAGACTACCATTCCATTTTCCGCTAGGGCACCACCGTCGAGAAGGCAGGCCACCCCAATCCCGAGTGGAGCCCCCATTCGTACCATCATGCCTAGCAGCAGGCCGTACCAGACGTGTTTTGGCCCGCTGAGCAGATGGCTGACGGCCAGCGCCCCGGTGGCACCGGCCAAGCAGACCGCCGCCGCCACGGCTGCCGCCACGAGCCCCGCCTGGTGTCCGCGATAGTAAGCAATCGGCGACACCAGTGCCAGGAGCCCCAGCGCGACGCTCGCCAGCAGCAGGCCTCGGGCCGCCAGACTGCGCTTTCGCAGGTTGACAAACAAATTCGCCCAGCGGGTTATCATATTACCATCGGCTGCATAGCCACTTCAGGCTTGCACGATCTTGGGAGTTTCCGTCGTGCCCCGGCAGAACGGGCGACGGGAACCGCCTCCTGCAACGGCCAAGGCCGTTAAGTTATTTTGATGGAAAGTCTCGGTGTTACTCCTTCGGAGAGTTTCCCGTCTGCCTGGTATCCGTCTTTTGCTTGCGTCCGGATCGTGAAGGCTGGCCGAGGCGGATCAGGTGCAACAGCCCGCTACTGAAGCCCAAGGCCACGCCCAGCATGAGGAATATGGCCTTTGTACCCAGCCGTCGATCAATCCAAAGACCGACCAGACCCGGCAATACCATCTCCATGCAGATGGTTGTCACGCGCGACGTCCACTCGGCGGCTCGGGCCAAAGGTGGGCGATCGTCAGGCGAGTCTGTCACCGGCTATTGACACAATTATGCGGGGTGTCCGACCTGTTCCAGCGAAGCGCGCAAGTGTATCGGGCAACCGAGATGGTGTCAACCAACTGTCTCAAGCGTGTGTGGCAAGATTTTCGGGCAACCTATCTGTAGGAGGCGACTTCAGTCGCCGACGGACTGCCGGAACCGCTTCAATCGGCGACTGGAGTCGCCTCCTACAGGCCATTTCGCGGCAGAAATATCGCTGCCATGGAATCTTGCCACACACTCTCAAGCCAGTCGCCGCTAGTGGTCTGTCGCATCTCACTTGACAGGTTGCAGGGTGCCACTGCTGGCTTTGCCCAGCAGTGTCTTTGCGACGGTGTTGCTTCTCGCTGCTGGACAAGACAGCAGTGGCACCCGTCAATTGGCTGAAACAGACCGCTGGCCCGCATTATTCATGGGCCGCATCAGTAGCACAGGCATCTTGCCTGTGTTGCCCAGCCACAGGCTGGAAGCCTGTGCTACGACCTTTGGTGAATAATCCGGGCTGGCGCATACACCGCGTTTGCTCCTGAGTTGGACGGTCGCTTCGACCACGGCCCCTCTCACGAGAATCATTGTGACGCCAAAGCGGTGATTGCCACTTCCTTCATGTTAGGGGAAGGTTCATAACCCGTAAGGCCTGATTCTGGTTTTGTGAAAAGATTGCCCGCGGATGGGTTGTGAAGCTGTAAGTTGTTTTCTACAAGTGACATGCGTTAACAGGGGTTTGTGCTTTACGACGTTGTGTTGATAGTGGCTCGTTGCATTTTTCCAACGCTTCAACTAAAATCAAGGTTATTGGAGTTTCCTTCCCAGTCCAACTGCGAGGTTGGGTTCCTGCCAGTGGTGGGAAGTTCCTGCCGGGTGGCTGGGTTGTTGGCCTCGCGACATTAGCGTGGCCTAGGCCTGTTGCCTTGCGTCCTCCATGCGGCCATGAAGTGCCGGGAGTGGGAGGGGCAGTATTTCCGGATCATGGACGGTATGTATTAACCGACACACCTTGCCCATTGCACGTCCACAGCGAGGCAACCCGGAGGTAGGTCCCGTGATTACGGCAGCAAATCTTAGAACCCATACTGTTAAAGATCTGGCCGCCATGGCCAAGCGGAAAGGGATTCCCGGCTGGCACTCGATGCGAAAAGAGCAACTCGTCAGGGCGATGGTCAAGCTCGCCAAGGCCAACGCCACGAGTCGCAATAAAACCGCCGGGCGTCGAAACTCGGGGAAGCCTTCGCCCGGGACCTGTGCGAAACCTCTTTCTCCCCAGGCGCAGCGGCGTTTGAAGAAGATTCAGGCGAATCTGGCCCGGGCGAAGGACCTGGCGCACAAATCGACCGTTCAAAGCAACGGGCACGCCTCGGATCGGCTGGTGGTGATGGTTCGCGGGCCGTACTGGCTGCACGCCTACTGGGAGTTGACGCGGCAATCGATCGAGCGGGCACAAGCGGCCATGGGGCAACATTGGCATGGAGCTCAGCCAGTGCTGCGAGTTGTGCAAGTCGCCCGCGACGGCACGACGAACTCGGCCAGAAAGACAGTCCGCGACATCGAGATCCACGGCGACGTTGACAATTGGTACGTCGACGTACAGGACCCTCCGAAGAACTACCAGTTGGACATTGGCTACCGGGCAATCTGCGGCAAGTTCTACTCGGTGGCACGAAGCAACGTGGTGAGCACGCCACGGCCGGGCGCTGCCGATTCGGCAAGCGATGCCAACTGGACGGCAGTGGCCGAGGATTTCGACCGCATCTACGCCATGAGCGGGGGCTATTCCGAGGATTCTAATGGTTCCGATCTTAAGGAGGTCTTCGAGGAGCGGCTTCACCGGCCAATGGGCTCACCCATGGTCACGCGGTTCGGGCTTGGTGCCGGTGGGGTGGGATGCGAGCGACGCGACCTGTCCTTCCAGGTAGACGCCGAGTTGATCGTTTACGGGGCGACCGATCCTAATGCGCACGTGACGCTTAAGGGCGAGCCGGTCCGCCTGGAGGACGACGGGACGTTCTCGATGCGTTTCGCGTTACCTAATCGCCGGCAGGTTTTGCCCGTCGTAGCCTCAAGCGGCGACGGCGTCGAGCAGCGAACCATAGTCCTGGCAGTTGAGCGGAACACGAAGGTCATGGAGGCGGTGATCCGCGAGCCTGACGAGTAGGATTTCGAGATCGAAATCCGGTGGCCGGACAGTTTCATGCGTGGTGGATCCACGCTTCTCCCTCCCATTTCACGGTCTGGCGTTCTGGGGTAGACTGTACTTCTAGTCGAGGGACGTGGGGCCAGGGACTAGAGTTTCGGCGTCATGGTGTTCTCGGAATGCTGCCCTCTGCCCTCTGATCCCTGTGTTACGAACCCTACCGGCGACCGAACAATGTCGAAGGATATATCGAAAATCCTGGAAGGTTGGGACTATGAGCCGGACGACGTGATCGCCCGGCTCATGGAGGGTGATGACGGTCGCAAGAAGATTCAGTTGCGGCTTGACCTGGGTGTATTGCAGATGGAACTGGAGGGGCGCCCCGACGGGCTTCGCCCCGAGGGCCAGGAGTCGTGGCTGGACTACTATCTCGCCAGGCAGAAGGGCCACGACGAGGCAAACCCCGACGAGGCCGGTTTTGAATTGGAAGACGAAGATTGCGAGCGATTGTGGCGGGAAGCCGTTCAGTACTATCACCGCTACCTGAGCGCCTGGCACTTGAAGATGTATGAGCTTTGCGCCCGTGATACGGCACGTAGTCTTCGGTTGTTCTCGTTCGTTAGGTCTTACGCCAATGATGATCGAAACAAGCTTCAATTCGACCAGTGGCGCCCTTACGTAATCATGATGAACGTCCGATCCAATGCCACTCCGCTGCTGAAGAAAGATAAACACATCGAGGCCTTGGCTGTTATCGAGTCGGGTATCGACGGGATTCGAGACTTCCTGGAAGACTACGAGCAAGCACATCGGTCCGAAGAATGCGTCGAGTTGACAAACCTCGAACAATGGCGGGAGGACGTAATCGCACGTGAATCGCGTGCCGCCGAGGCCCGGCCTGAAACGGCCATCGAATTGCTCCGTCGCAAGATGCAAGAGGCCGTGGCCTCCGAGCAGTTCGAGGAAGCCGCACGCCTGCGAGATGAGATACGGGGAAGTAAGGATGAAGGATGAAGGGGGGAAACGTTCTGTCTGGTTGCCAGTTCGTGAAGCGACCGGACGACAATCAAGTCACTTAAACGTCGTGTAACCGTTCGCGCTCCGTTGGGGACTGGTCCATTTTTCGGCCGATTGATCGTCCATTCCGTTGGAATTGCAGGCCGAAAACATGGACCTGTCCCCTTCCGTGGCGCGAAGTGGACAGTCCCATTTTAACGCCATTTTACCCTCCCCCCTTTTCCCTCCCTGAAATCTGAAATATCGTTTCCCGTGAACCTAATTCGACGCTTGGACGACCTGCCTGAACAGTTCCGCCATGGAGCGCTGGCCATCGGTAACTTCGATGGCGTTCACCTGGGGCATGCGCGGATCGTCGAACGGTTGGTGCTTCGGGCGAAGCAGTTGGGGCGGCCGGCGGTAGCGTTCACTTTCGATCCGCACCCCGCCCGGCTCCTACGCCCACACCTCGTGCCACCGCCGCTGACCTGGTCCGAGCGGAAGGCCGAACTGCTCGGCCGGCTGGGTGTCGATGCCCTGATCGCCTACCCAACCGACCAAGCGCTCCTCGAACTCGATGCCCAAACGTTCTTCGATCGGATCGTCCGCGGCGTCCTCCAGACTGGGGCGATGGTCGAGGGGGCGAACTTCTTCTTCGGCCGCGACCGGCAGGGAGACGTTCGGCGGTTGTTGGAATTCTGCGACCAGGCCCAAATGAACTGCGACATCGTCGAGCCGCTGGAGATCGACGGCCGGATCGTCTCCAGTTCGAGAATCCGCGAGTTGATAGCCGAGGGGCATATCGATCGGGCCAACTCGATGCTCACCCAGCCGTATCGTGTTCGGGGTGAGGTTGTTCGAGGGGCATGCCGTGGTACGAAGATCGGATTCCCCACCGCAAACCTCGAAGAAATCGACACGCTGCTGCCCGGCGAGGGGATTTACGCGGCCCGGGCGTTCGTCGACGGGTCGGTCTGGGCGGCGGCCGTGCACATTGGACCTAATCTGACCTTTGGCGAGAGCCATCTCAAGGTCGAGGCCCACCTGCTGGACTACAGTGGTCCACTTTACGGACGGACCGTCGAGCTTGACTTCCTCAAAAGGCTTCGCGATATTGTGAGATTCGATTCGCCCGAAGCGCTGGTCGCCCAACTCAACCGCGACGTTGAACTGACGAAAGCGGTGGTCAGTGGGTAGGGTGAGTCGAGCGGTAGGGTAGGTCGAGGAACGAGACCCACGCATGAATACCTTCAACTTTTAACTTCCAACCTCGAACTTTCAACATCAACAATACCGCGTGGGTCTCGCGTTGCTCGACCCACCCTACGACTTCCACCTCTCCAAGGAGCCTAACCGTGTGTGAATGCTGTGAATCGAGTGGCTCGACGCCTTGTGGGGCGCCGGTCGATTGGCCTCGCTTTGTCGAGTTGGTTCGGTCGAACCAACGGTTCGTGCTGACAACGCACATCCGGCCCGACTGCGATGGCCTGGGCAGCGCCTTGGCGATGGCCATGATCCTCGAGCGGTTAGGGAAGGAGGCGGTCGTTGTCAACGGATTCTCCCTGCCACCCAACCTGCGGTTCATGGATCCGCGGGGAAGGATTAAGCACCTTGGCAGCGACATTTCGGCGGAGGAGTTGGACTCGGCCGACGTGCTGATGGTGCTGGATACCTCGGCTTGGGCCCAGTTGAGCCACGTCGAGCAACTGGTTCGCGAGACGAAGGCCAAGAAGATCGTTGTCGATCATCACGTCAGCGGCGACGACCTGGGCGCCGAGGAGTTCAAGGACACGACGGCCGAGGCTACCGGCCGCCTGGTGCGCGACGCGGCCGAACAACTGGGCGTCGAAATAACACCCGACATCGCTCGGCCGCTGTTCGCCGCCGTTGCCACCGACACCGGCTGGTTCCGATTCTCGTCGACCACGGCCGACACTTACCGGCTGGCGGCCCAACTGACCGAGGCAGGGGTGGCACCCGACGAGATCTACGGCGATCTGTACGAAAAGGAGACTCTCGCCCGGCTCCGCTTGGTCGGCCGGACCATGGGGCGAACCCAAACCGAGCTTGACGGCCGGTTGATCTATACCTGGATCGAGATGTCGGATTTCGAGGCCACCGGCGCGCTGCCCACCGATAGCGAGGACATGGTCAACATGACGCTGGCCGTGGGCGGCACCCATGCGGCCGTGATCCTGGTGGAGCAGCCGGACGGGGGCTTCAAGATCAGTTTCCGCAGCCGTTGCGATCTCGATTGCAGCCGGCTGGCCGAGCGGTTCGGGGGCGGGGGGCACAAAAAGGCCGCCGGAGCCATGATCCACGAGCCGCTGGAAGTTGCCAAGTCGCAAGTGCTTGACGCCATGCGAGAGGCAATGCGATAATACGGGCTTGACGCCCGGTGCTGCTGGTTGGCAAGTGACCAGTGGTCCCCCGGGTATTCGCTGCAAAATTAAAACTGGTTGGAATTATCATGGCACCATCTCTAAACGAAGAACCGGTGGGCGACGACCGGCGTGGTTTTCTGGGTAACGCGACGGCTGTCCTGCTGGGAGCCCTGGGGTTGGCGGTCCCGGCCGTGGCTGGAATTGTCACGGCGCTGAACCCGTTGCGGCAGAAGAGTCAGGCCGGTCAGTCGATTCGGCTGGCCACGCTGGACGTCCTGCCGGAAGACGGCACGCCGCGCAAGTTTCCCGTCGTGGCTGATCGGACCGACGCTTGGAACCGGTTCCCCAACGAGCCGGTCGGGGCGGTATTTCTCCGCCGCACCGGTGCCAAGCAGGTCGAGGCGATCCACGTCGTCTGCCCGCACGCCGGCTGCTTCGTCGACTACGTCGCCAAGGAGGACGAGTTCCTCTGCCCGTGTCACATGGCCCATTTCGACCTGACCGGTAAACGCAAGGACGAGAATTCGCCCAGCCCACGCGACCTCGACACGCTGGAGGTCGAGATCCGAGGCGATTCGGAAGTCTGGGTCAAGTTCCAGAACTTCCGCACCGGAACCCCTGACAAGGTTGTAGAAGCATGAACGGCTTGATTCGCTGGATTGATGACCGCACGGGCCTAATGACCTCTATCGAGGAGTGCCGCGCGAGACCGACCACCGGCGGTGCCGGTTGGCTAAACGTCTGGCCTTGCACGATTATGTTCACTTTCGTCGTGCAGGCCGTCAGCGGTTTCTTCCTCTGGATGCTCTATAGCCCCAGTGCCCAAACCGCCTGGGAGAGTGTCTACTTCATCCAGCACGAAGTGCTAGGCGGATGGCTGCTCAGGGCGCTGCACCACTACAGCGCGCAGGTGCTCTTGGTACTGGTAGCACTGTACCTCATACAGATGATACTTACCGGAGCCTATCGGGCGCCGCGTGAGTTCGTCTTCTGGGTTACCGTGCTGATAGGGCTGGTCGTGCTCGGGCTGATGCTCACCGGCGACCTGCTGGCATGGGACCAGAACAGCTACTGGGCCACCCAGGTGCGCACCAAGTTCCTCCTGCTGCTGCCCGTCGTGGGCGACTACCTCTACAAGCTTGCAATTGGCGGGCCGGCCTTCGGGCACCTCACGCTTACGCGGTTCGTGGCCTTGCACATAGGACTGTTCACCGCCGCGATGGGTGGGCTTCTGGTCCTTCACGTCTGGCTGGCACGGAAGGCGAGCGAATCGAAGCTGAACAAGTCTCGCGCCCGGCTCCAAGCACCATACTGGCCCAACCAGGCGCTGCGAAGCGCGGTCGCCTCGGCGCTGGTTATGGTGGTGATCGTCTGCTTGGCCCTTAGTCACGGCACGTCGGGTGAGTCGCGAGGGATCGAGTTGGGCGCGCCGGCCAATCCGGCCGACGCCTACGCCGCCGCCCGACCCGAGTGGGCCTTCCTGGGACTCTACCAGTTCTCGAATATCTTTCCCGGTGAACTCAAGATCCTGCCTATCTTTGTCTTTCCCAGCCTGCTCTTGGCCATAGTGCTGTTTATGCCGATCTTGGGTAGGCTCGTGGTGGGGCACGCCTTTAATATCCTCTTCATGCTGGTCGTGTTGGGTGGTATCGTTGCGCTCTCTTTCATGTCGGTCGAACACGATCGACAAAACGAAAACTACCGGCAGGCGCTCAAGGATGGCGACGCGCAGGCCCGCCGGGCGATACAGCTTGCCCAAGCCCCGGCCGGCATTCCCGTCAGCGGCGCGCTAACGCTCTTGCGCAACGACGCCAAGACCGAGGGTCCCAAGCTCTTCACCCAGCATTGCGCAAGCTGTCACGATTGCTGCCAGACCGACGAGCAAGGCAACAAGCAGGGTATCGTGGCCGAGAAGTCGTCGGCACCGAACCTCTTCGGCTTCGCCTCGCGCGAGTGGGTGCCGGGTACGCTCGACCCGAAGAAGTATGTCAGCCCCGACTACTTCGGCAACACGAAGTTCCGCAAGGGCGACATGGTCGAGTACGTCAAGGAGATGTTCGAGGACATGGAAGAAGAGGACGAAGCAGAGCGAATGTCGATGGTCATTGCGCTGTCGGCCGAGGCCGGCCTGACCGCACAAAAGGCCGTCGACAACCGCGACAAGCAGCGTATCGCCGAAGGCAAGGACCTGATGGTTGACGACTTCGGCTGCACCGACTGCCACAAGTTTCACGCCAAGGGCCAGTTGGGCGACGCTCCCGACCTGACCGGGTACGGCTCGCGCGAGTGGCTGGTCGGCATTATCGCCAACCCGGCCCATAAGCGGTTCTACGGCGAGGACAACGACCGCATGCCGGCCTACGCCGAATCGGCCGATCAGCCGGCCGACAACGTCCTCACCGAGTCCCAAGTCGGCATACTGGCCGACTGGCTCCGCGGCGACTGGTACGAGGCCAAGTAGAGACCGGCGGCTATCCCTTGGGAAGAGCGAAGATCCGCTCCACTCCAAGCCGATCTCCGTGTCTTCGTGCCTCCGTGCGATGAATGAACGAAATCGAGTGCCATTCCGGCCGGCTCGACACATCTTCCCCGCCCGATCCGCGAAGGGTGTCTCACGGAGCCACAAAGGCACCGAGACGCGTGAAAGGGAGACGGGAACCGAGATCACTACGGCTGCGCTGACGTTCATCGACTGGGCCGCCTTCCTGCTCTTGGGCTTCGGTCTGTTTAACTTGCACCCTTACCTGCCAGTATGACTCGGCGGCCAGACGTCACACCTCCCAAACCACCTATTCACCCTTGCCTCTAATCGTGCCGCGTAGCCCGTAAAATCTACGAAATCGGTATAGTTTTACACCCGGGCCGGCCGATTGAATGAACACAATGTGGTGCACAACGTGCGGACAAGACGTGCCTGGTGTGGCTTCGGAGAGCGGACTCTGCTGCGTGCGGTGCGGCCAGACGCTGGGTGACGGATCGAGCAGCCGTTCTCGGGAGGATCAGGCCGTCGAGCAGACGGTTGCCGAGCAGGCCGCTTCGTCCGATCCGCCCTATCTGTACGACAGTTGGGAGTTGGACGAGCAGCTTCGGCACGTCGGACGCGTGCTGGGTAGCGAAAAAGGGGCCCACGGTCAGCCCGACACGGTTGGCCGGCAAGAGGTTGCCCGGCTGGATCCCCCGCATTCAGGCTCTGCCGGCTGGCACG
>Ga0255448_1012_pt1 | contig 14329 bp, 13 predicted proteins | sample ANMaggSSYBR02J12_FD_182657 | JGI IMG/M metagenome (GOLD analysis project Ga0255448, IMG submission 182657) | Sediment cell enrichment communities from methane seep in Santa Monica Basin, California, United Staets - ANME aggregate JGI... | ecosystem: Environmental > Aquatic > Marine > Cold seeps >...
GCCACGCTGTGCTCCTTTCCGATGAACTTAACGTACGTGAAGTGGTTCGGGTTACTTGTTGTGCCCTTTTCCCTTTGCTCATTGCGTCTGAACGCCGATGGCGTTGCCGGCGCTACGGCGTCGACGGCCTCGACAGCCCGGCATCACAAAGGTATGCTCCGCCAGACGCCTGGCTACATGGGCTTCGAGCACGGCATCGGCCGGGCCGCATTTGTGGTGAATAACCTTGATTCCTTCTGCCACCACAAGCGTTTCCAATGCAGCAGACACGGCCTCGCAGATCAGGACCTCGACCCCGTTGCCCGAAAGAAGTTGCAGTTTGCCCAGCAGTGTGGTCTGCTCTATCTGGACTTCCCTTCGCCGGATTTCCTGAGTGCGTTGATATTCGATGACCAGCAAATGCCTCGCAACGTCGAACAGCGGAGCGATTCTTCCCTTGGAAACTGGCATTGCTACAATCATGATTCTGCCTGAGCTTGGAATGCCGTCGGTTTGTCTGAGGCGGGTCATTCGCATTGCTTGGTGATCGCCGCCTCTGGGTGACCAGTTCGGAATGCAACAGCCGTGCCAAAGCGAAGACAATCGCGGATTGTCACCGCATCCTGCCTGCGAGCAGAGACTTATGGCAACGGGAACTGGTTAGAAGCGAGTCGCAACATGCGACCTGGAAGAAGAGATTGGCCGTCGCACAATGCGATTCGACGGGGTGCGGGCTTAGCTATCAGTATCGGGCGTAACCGTTCACGGGGGGACTGTCCCAATTTTCGCGGCACGCTCGGCTTTGTCCGCGGAAGAAGCGTTTTCGCCGCGAAAATGGGACTGTCCCCTTCGCGCCACGGAAGGGGACAGGTCCATGTTTTCGGCTTGCAGTTCCAACGGAATGGACACTCAATCGGCCGAAAAATGGACCAGTCCCCAGCGGAGCGTGAACGGTTACCTATCGGGCACTCGGATGTCGAGCGACTTGATCTTGCGGAAGAGCGTCGCCCGATGGATGCCCAGGGCCTTTGCCGCCGCATCCCGGTTGCCCTGGTGTCGCCGAAGGGTTTCGGTGATATGCATCACCTCCATCTCCTGCAAGGTGACGTGCCCGATCTCCTCCGACACTTCCGAGGAAGAACCGTCGTGAAGCTCGGGAGGCAGGTGGTACACTTCGATCAGTCCACCCGGACAGAGTACGAACGCGTACTCAATGGTGTTTTCGAGTTCCCGGACATTGCCCGGATATTCGTGCTGCATGAGGACCAACATGGCGCGTTGTGAAACACCAGTGATATTCTTCCCTTGCATCGCGTTGAATTTGGAGACGAAGTGCTCGACCAACAGGGGAAGATCGCCTCGCCGCTCGCGAAGGGTGGGCAACTTAAGCCGCATGACGTTGATCCGGTAGTAGAGGTCTTGGCGGAATGCCTCATCCTGGACCCGCTGGTCGAGGTCCCGGTTGGTCGCTGCGACCACCCTGACATCCGCCCGAACCGGCTCCACTGAACCGAGCGGCTCGTAGACGCGTTCTTGCAGAACGCGCAGCAGCTTGGCCTGCATCGCCGGAGAGATATCGCCGATCTCGTCCAAGAATATCGTCCCTCCTTCGGCGGCGGCGAATCGCCCCGGTTTATCCTGCCTTGCATCGGTGAATGCGCCCGCCTTGTAGCCAAACAACTCCGATTCCAGCAACGTGTCGGGCAGAGCGCTGCAATTGATGGCAACGAAGGGTTTGTCGCTCCTGGGGGACAGGTCATGGATGGCATGAGCTACCAGTTCCTTGCCCGTACCGCTTTCTCCGCTGATCAATACCGTGATGGAGCTTTCAGCCACTCTCGGTATCATCTCCAAGACGCGTCGCATCGGTTTGCTTCGGGCGACGATATCCCGAAAGGTATACGTTTGCGCCAGTTCCTTCCGAAGCCGTTCAATTTCGCTCAAATCACGAAAAGTCTCCACGCCGCCGATCACTTTCCCTTCGCGATCCTTCAGGAGTGCCGTGGAAATGCTGATCGGGACGGTTTGCCCCCGCGTATTGACAATGTAACAGCCCTGGCAGACGACGGGGCGGCCCGTTCGCAGTGTCTCCTGCAATGCGCATTCCTCTTCACAACGGCTCCCGCGGAGCACGTCGAAGCAGTGCTGTCCGATCGCCTCGGCACGCGGCACGCCGGTGATCATCTCGGCCGCCCGATTGAAACACGTGACGCGGCGGTCCTCGTCCACCGTAAAGACGCCGTCCGCGACGCAATCGAGCATCACATCACGAATTTGTTCCGGACATGTTTGATCCATCACCGACATTCCCCTTCTCTCATGGCCGCCCTTCAGTGGACGCAAAATCGAAAAACCGAAACTAATCCCATTGTATCGGGTTGACGATATATGCCCAGGCCAGTATATTCCAGTTACACGATATAACGATGCTGGTTACTGATAGCTGGCGACGCCCGAGTGCCCCACGAGGGGGGTAGCGACGGAAACCTCCCGCCGCCAACGCCACTGGGCGCAGCTTACACCCTATTTGTTTCGGAAAGGAAGCGTAAAGATGGCAAAGAAAATGCTTGTGTTCTGCGGCTCCGACGATCCGCACAAGGCTTTTCCACCTTTCATGTTAGGCTGCGGGGCGCAAGCTCTCGATATGGACTTGATCCTGTTTTTCACCCTTACGGGGCTGAACATAATCAAGAAGGGTGGGGCAGAGAAGATCGAATTGACCGGGGCCCCCAACACGTTGCCAGCCTTCTTGAAAATCGCGGCAGAGAACGGCGCGCGGCTCATTGCCTGTTCCGCGGCATTTCCGATTGTCGGCGTCACCGAAGGTGAGTTTATCGATGGTGTCGAGTTCGGCGGCGTGGCCGAATTTGTCTTGTTGGCCGAGGAAGCCGACATTGTGCTCACATACTGCTGATGGACGTTCCCCGTTACCAATTCTCGCTGCCCCACAATCCCCAATTTCACGAGGAATACCAGAAATGAGTGAAGTCAATTTGGCAGAGGTTCAAGCCGCCAAGATCGTTGACGCACGCGGCTCCGCGTGTCCTGGTCCACTTCTGGAAGCTAAGAAAGCAATTGGAGCGGTCTCCGTTGGCCAGACGATCGAGATCTGGTCGGGAGATCCTTCCACCAAGAATGACCTGCCCAAGTGGGCCGCGAAGATCGGGCACGAGTTTCTCGGCTCGCTTGCCGGCGAAGGATACGACCGGATCTTCATCACGCGGAAGAAATGACGCTGGATAAGGGCGCAAATGATGACGCACGCTAATCAGGCCGAGCAACCGAAAGTCCTGATCCTGGCCACGGAGGCCTGCGCGTATCCCGGGGCCGATAACGTCGGGCAAATTCACGCGGAGTATCCGACGAACACCTATATCGTTCGAGTACCCGCTCCGGTGATCTTTCCGGAGAGTTTCTACCTGCGTTGTTTCGAGAAGGGCATTGCAGGCATAATTGTCATGAGTTGCGGCCACGAGTGCCCCTACCCGGGAGCATACGATGCTTTGGCGGCAAGGATTTCGCGAGTGCATCGGCAGATGAACGAGCGTAACATCGACACGGATCGGCTTCGCTTATGCGCTATTTGCACGGTATGTTCCAAGGCATTCCTGAGAGAAGTCCACCAGATGCACGATAAATTCGTGCAAGCCACCTCGGAACAGGAGCCCGCGCGGTAGGGCTCCTTGCGCATGCCCACGACATTCTTTCCCGCCACACGGCCAACTTAAAAGATCGTTAAGCTGTTGACGGAGTCCAGCGACCAACGGGAGCGGGTTCCATGTGGTGGTGCGGAAGCACCTATTGGCTGGCGGCCCTGCCGCCTTACGGAGTCATTATGGACGCCACGGTAGTTGATGTTGACGCCCTCGTAATCGGAGGGGGAATCGCCGGTCTCCAGGCTGCAATTGACTTGGCAGACCAGGGTTTCCAGGTGCTTGTTGTCGAGAAGCAGCCAAGCATCGGCGGAAAGATGATCGGCTTGAGTAAGGTCTTTCCGACGTTGGATTGTTGTAGCTGTATCTGTACGCCCCGTATGGCCGAGGCCGAACACCATCCGAACGTGAAGATCATGACCTACTCGGAGGTCAGTCACATTCGGCGGGAAAACGGACAGTTCGTCGCCGACGTGGTCAAGAAACCTCGCTACGTTGATGAGGACAAATGCACCGGCTGCCGGCTGTGCGAATACGCCTGTAACACGGCACTGCCGCACGAGTTCGAAGGAAACCTCGGAGTACGCAAAGCAATTTACGTCCCGTTCGCAAATGCGGTTCCACCGGTCGCATTGCTGGATCTCGACAATTGCGTGCTTTGCGGCCGTTGCGAGAAGGCGTGTCCGACCGGAGCGGTCGATTTTCTGCAAGAGCCGGAAGACGTGCTCGTCCGAGCGGGGGCCGTCATTGTGGCTACCGGCTACGAGATGATCCCTGTCGATTTCAAGAAGGAATACGGGCAGGGGCGACTTCGGAACGTGCTGACCGCGTTGCAGACGGAGCGACTGCTGGCCCCTCACGGGCCGTATGGCAGGGTGTTGCGACCGTCGGACGGCAAAGAACCGGACTCGATCGCCTTTGTTCAGTGCGCCGGTTCCCGAGATCACAGCGCCGGCGTTCCCTACTGCTCCCGCGTCTGTTGCATGTATGCCATTAAGCAAGCCATGCTTCTCAGCGGAACCTTGCCGCTGGCCGACCTGACCATTTACTACATGGATATCCGCGCTTTCGGCAAAGGCTTCGAGCAATTCTACCAGAACGCCAAGGCCATGGGGGTCGAGTTCGTCAAGGCCAAAGTGGCCCGGATCGTCGAAGACGAACAGCAGAACCCCGTTGTGCGCGTGGAAGTCATCGAGGAGGACGGCCGCGTCGAGGAGCGGACACACGACATGGTCGTGCTGTCGCTGGGGTTGGTTCCGGCATGGGATCCGCGTGAAGCCGGCCTGGCTGCACCCGCGTCCGACGGTTTCGTCTGTTGCGTGCAACCATCGCTTGCACCCTGTCGCACTCCGGACGAAGGCGTGTTCGTGGCGGGTGCGGCTGCCGGTCCGAAGGATATCCCGGACTCCGTTGTGGAGGCCGGCGCCGCATCCATGGAGGCCGCTGCCTACCTTCGGAGTAGGTCTCCCCGTGGACTAGCAGGCGAGTCGCGCGAGTTGGAGGCAAAAGTGGAGTCGTCCCTGGCAGCGGAGGAGAGACGAGCATGACCGATCATGAAGTTGAATCATCGCAACCGGCAAGCGGAAACGGGGAGAAGCCAAGCTCGCGAGTCGGCGTGTACGTTTGCCATTGTGGAGGCAATATCTCGGATGTGGTTGACGTTTGGCAAGTTGTCCAGGCGGCCGCTCGCCTTCCTGATGTCGTCATTGCCCGACATGAATCGGCCATGTGTTCACAGGCGGGGCAGGATCTTGTTATCGAGGATATCCGCACCGAGAACCTGGATCGCGTGGTGATCGCGGCATGTACGCCAAGCCTTCACGAGCACACCTTTCGCGCGGCCGTCATCCGAGCGGGACAGAATCCGTTTCTCTACGAGCATGTCAACATACGCGAGCAAGTAAGTTGGTGTAGTAAGTCCGATCCTGAAGGGGCTACACGGAAGGCGATTCGCCTCGTTGCCGCCGGTGTGGCCAAGGCGCGGCTCCTGGAACCACTCTCGCCAGTCTCCAGAGAGGTGTGTCGTCATGTCACGGTTATCGGCGGGGGAGTCAGCGGCCTGCGCGCGGCCCGGGATCTCTCGCGTGGCGGCTTCTCCGTTGCCCTTCTGGAGAAGTCACCGACCCTGGGTGGACAGGTCATGCGATGGGATCGGGTGTATCCCACGGAGAGGAACGGAAAAGAGCTTCTTGGCCCGCTGTTGGATGAAGTAAACGACGATCCGAACATCGCGGTATACACGAATACGGACGTTCGAGAAGTGTCGGGCTGCGTGGGTGATTTTCATTTGATCGCGCAACAAACCGTGAACGACGCCGACGAACAGCCCGTTTCCGCCGACATCACCCTCCTCAGCGGAGCCATCGTGCTGGCCACCGGTTTCGACCTCTACGAACCCAAAACAGGCGAGTTCGGCTTTGGCGAGTGTCCCGAGGTCATCACGCTTGCACAACTTGAGCAGTTGCTCGCTGAAAAACGAACTGCGGGCGATTCGCTCCAATACGACGGGCGACCGATCCGGAATGTCTGCCTGGTCCACTGCGTCGGCAGCCGACAAATCGAGGGTATCCACGACCCGGGCCCGGACGGCAAGATCAACGACTATTGTTCCCGAGTGTGCTGCACGGCGGCGATTCAAGCCGCCGCCGTTCTTAGGCAACGGTTTCCGCAACTCAACGTCTTCGACCTGTACCGGGACATACGCACTTACGGCCGGAACCACGAACAATACTACGAAGAAGCGACCCGGCAGGGCGTGCTCTTTCTGCGCTATACACCCGAGCATCTGCCAGTCGTGTCAAAGCCGGGAGGCTCCAATGGTTCTCCTCTCTCGGTGACGGTGCGAGATACGCTTACCTTTGGTGAGGAAGTAGAGATACCGACAGACTTGGTGGTCCTTGTGACTGGCATGGTTCCGCGTAATCTCGATACCTTGATCGACCAGTTGAAGCTATCTCGCAGCGCTGACGGCTTCCTTCAAGAGGTCCACCCCAAACTGCGACCGGTCGAATTGGCCGTTAGTGGTGTCTTCGTGGCGGGAGCTTGCCAGGCGCCGATGGACATTACGGAAAGCTGTGCCAGCGGGTCGGCCGCAGCCGCGAAGGCTGCCGCACTGCTCGGCAAGGGACACATCGAATTGGATCCGTTCCGTGCCCGGGTTGATGCGGATCGCTGCCAGGGTGAAGGAAAATGTGTTGATGTGTGCGAGCACCAGAAGGCCATCGCGCTGGTTAACGCGGGCCCAAAGGGCGAGAATCGCGTGCGCGCGGAGGTCAATTCCATGCTGTGTAATGGTTGTGGTATGTGCGTGGCGGTCTGTCCGCATCAAGCGATACAAGTTGACGGCTGGCAGATGAATCAGTTCGACGCAATGGTCGACGCGTTGGTCCTGGAATACGCTTGAGAGAGGGAAATCATGTCCGACAAACCTGAGACTACGGTCACTTCCGCCAAGAGCAAGAAACCAATTCAGATTCTCCGAGAGCGCCGAGGAGGTGTCCCGCGCGAATTGGTCCAGCGGAATCGGCGGCAGAAAGCGATCCGCCAGAGTATCGTGGCCGTTCTGCAAGAGGAGTCGAAAACCGTCCCCGAACTTGCCTGTAAAGTCGAACTTCCGGCGGATGAAGTGTTCTGGCACGTAATGGGTATGAAGAAGTACGGAAAAGTAGCGGAGGCCGAACAGGTTGACGGGTATTTCAAGTATGCGTTGATCGACGAATCCCGCCAAACGGAGGGCACGTAGTGAGCACGATCGTTGATCCCAACCTTCATCGGGAAATCGCCCAGTTTGGCTGCGCCGACATGACCCAGTGCATCAACTGCGGCAATTGCACGGCCGTCTGTTCTCTGTCGGGAAACGGGGAAGTGTTTCCTCGCAAGACCATCCGATACATGCAACTCGGCCTGAAGGACCGACTGATGGAGTCCCCGGAACCGTGGCTGTGCTACTACTGCGGCGAGTGTTCGGATACCTGTCCGCAGCAGGCCAATCCGGGTGAAATCATGATGACTCTGCGACGCTGGCTCACTGCCCAGTATGACCGCGGCGGCAAGTCCGCGCGTCTCTATACGTCGCGAAAGTCCATGTGGATAACCATTGTCGTATCTGCCCTGATTCCATTGGTGCTATTGAGCGTTTTTCACATCGCGACCGGATTCAAATACATCACAACCGACCATGTGGCCATAAACTCCTTTGCACCGGTGGCGTGGGTCTGGGCCGCCGTGTTGATTCACTTTGCCGCGCTCGGCTGGCGAGTTGCGTCGAATGCAACGTGCATGTCTCGATCAATTCTCGGGGCTGGTGACCGCCGGCTTCGCCTCCGCCCGAGCGACTACATCAAAGAACTGGGCTCTCTGGTGTTTCATTACGGAACACAAAAACGATGGCTCGATTGCGGAAAAGACCATTACCTACAGTGGGGAACGCATCTGCTGCTGGTCTCCGGCTACCTCATTATGCTGACGCTGGTAGTCGGGCTCTTGGGATGGTTCCAAACCGACAATATCTACCCGCTCTACCATCCCCAGCGATTGCTCGGATACTACGCAACGGTTGCCCTGATCTACGCGTCTCTCGCCATGCTTATCGGACGCGCCCGGAAAAGTAGCACGCTGTATAAGTACTCCCAAGAGAGCGACTGGCTTTTCCCTTCGTTTATCTTGATTGGAGCGATTACGGGCATTCTGGTGAATGTTTTCCGCTATGCCGGATGGCCGTGGCCGACCTATGCCATATATGTGATTCACATCATGGCAATGACGGCAATGCTCGATAGCGAAGTAGGGATAGGCAAGTGGAGCCACATGATCTACCGACCGTTGGCAATCTACCTGGTGAACCTTAAGAAGAGGTCCGCGCGGTATATCGCGAACGCTGACGGAGTATGATTGAAAGACGAGCAGTCACACCTCTGACCTGGAACTTCCCGGATCAGCACGGCCGTGCCGCGTCTGAACAATTGGATGACAGTTGGATTGTCTTCGTGCGGACTCGTACGGGGGAGTAAGGAGCAAGCTCGGCATGCATGCGAACTCCGCCATGGACCACCCACCGACCGACTGGGAATCTCAGGCGCAAGTGCTCCGCGCAATTGCGCACCCCGTTCGGCTGAAAATCCTCGACGCCTTGCGTGGAGGGCCTCTGTGCGTGAATGACTTGAACGCGTTGATAACCATCCCCCAGCCGCAACTTTCACAGCATATGGCCGCGCTGCGAAAGCTGGAGATTATCGCTTGCCATACAAATGGCCCACTTCGGTGCTACTACGTTTCGAAGCCGACACTGGTGAACAGGTTGGTACGCCTCTGCACCCAAGATCATCCGCTAGTCGAGAAAGATCATGCCACGGTGATTCGCGAAGCGGCCAGGAGAAGGGAGGGCGGTTCACCGTAGCGGCAATCGGGCGTCATGCGTAGTAGCCGCTATTTGATCTGACAGTGATTACGTAGACTACAAAGCTGTCTGCAAGATTGAATCTAGTGCTGTGTCAATCTTAAGATTGTGCGTCGGGTGCCATGCCCACGCTTGCGTGGGCATGCTGGAAACCTTGAGTAACATGCCCACGCAAGCGTGGGCATGGCACCCCAATTCCTAACCTTGACAAAGCACTAGGTTCCGATACAACGGCGGAGAAGTGTCAAAAACGTGCAAAGATCTGCGTGAGATTGTTGACATTGCCCATAAGTGGGCGGTAGACTCAGCAAAGCTATCTAAATTGGTTTCCAAGGGTTTCTTTCTATAGGTGATCCAAAAGGCTTTGGCAAGCCGCCGCGGTTGCGGGTCGGCTGCGGAACGCGCTAAAAGGAGAGAATAGACATGACCAAGAAACAGATATCCCGACGCCGGTTTCTAGCTGGATCGGTGGCGGCGGCCTCCACGGTGCATATTTTGCCGAGGAATGTTCTTGGCGGTCCGGGCCGCCAAGCACCCAGTGACATGATTACCAGCGCGAATATCGGCATGGGCGGGCCCGCCCAGGGCGTGAAGTGCGACAAACTGCTTGCGATCTGCGACGTACGCAAGGACAAGCTGCGGGGTGGGATGCCCGGAGAGAAATGCAAGGATGGTGTGGACCGCTACCTCGATTTCCGCTCTGTCCTCGACCGCGACGACATCGATGCCGTCGCGGTGGGGTCCACGGAAACCTGGCATGCGATCCATATCATTGAGTCAATGAAAGCGGGCAAGGATGTGTACGGCGAGAAGCCCATGAGCATGACGATCCGCGAGGCGGCGGCCATACGCAACACGGCCAAGCGCTACGGCCGCGTGTTCCAGCACGGAACCCAGCGGACCTCGTCCGTCATCTGCCAATATGCCCGGCACCTGGTAGAGAAAGGCAAGATCGGCAAGGTTGTCGCCGCCGGCGTGGGCAACTGCAATCACGGCAAACTGGCCTTGCCCGGGCCGTGCCCGCTGCCTGCCCAGCCTATGTCGCCGAACATGATCGACTGGGACCTGTGGGTTGGGCCTTCGTCCTGGCGGCCGTTCCACAGTTTTGCCATGGGAGGTGTTCTTTCCTGGATGATCTATTTCGATTTCGGGCGCAGTTGGGTAAACGGCGGCGCGGTACATCCCAATGACGCGGTGCGGTATATCATGGGGTACGAAACTGAAAGCCCGGTTGAGATATATCCGGCCGACGGCAAGGAGCACAAGAGCGTCACAACTTGGAAATACGCCGATGGGACCTATCTGCAGGTCGGTTTTGAGGGGCTCCCCCTTCCCAAGGATGTGCTGAAGACCCTTGGCGGCGGTTACGGAGGACCTTTTGTAATCATCGGGACAGAGGGCAAGCTCGTCCTTGATGTCAATCGCATAATCTGGACCGATCCCCCGGAACTCGCCCATATGCATGCCAATTTCAAGCCACCGCACCAGGGCGGGCACCACGTGGAGTGGCGTAATTGCATTCGCACGCGGAATAGACCCATCTGTAACGAGGATGCGGCGTACCAGACCGAGTTCCTGTGCCACAGTTCGGAGATCGCCCAGACACTCAAGCGTCCCTTGAAGTGGGATCCGGTGAAGGAAGAGTTCATCGGCGACGAGGCGGCGAACCGGCTGACACACAGGACCTACCGGGGCCCCTGGCGTCTATAGCGAGCGCGCGGCCAAGCTGCTTGGAGGTAACCGTTCACGCTCCGCCGGGGACTGGTCCATTTTTCGGCCGATTGACTATCCATTTGGCTAGAATCGCAAGCCGAAAACATGGACCTGTCCCCTTCCGTGGCCGATAACGGAGAGAACCGTGTGGCCCAAGCCGATTGTCCCTGGACTCTTCACAGGGCGGCAGGGCCGCCAACCAATGGGTGCTTCCGCACCAATCCAGTGAATCCGCTTCCGTTGGTCGCTGAACTTTGTCGGATACTTAACGATCTTTGAAGTTAGTGCTTTGTCAACCTTAGGAATTGGGGTGCCATGCCCACGCTTGCGTGGGCATGTTGTCCGAAGTTTCCAGCATGCCCACGCAAGCGTGGGCATGGCACCCGACCCGAATCTTTAGCTGTGACAAAGCACTAGTAGTGCAGCGAACCGGTTCGGTCCTCCTCTCCGAGCTTAGAGCCTATCCTATTACTGAACTAATGGCCACTAGCCTCCGTACAGAGAGTGACCTGTCACTCATCTTACGCTTACACGGAGGTGTTTTTAATGGCGAAAACATGGAAGCGGTGTTCTTGGCTTCTTCCCGATGAACTTTGGCATCGGATGCAGCCGTTGTTGCCTCGCTATCGGAAGAGCCGTAAAGGCGGTCGGCCGCGTGTTGACTTGAGAAAGGTCGCAAACGGCATTTTCTACGTATTGCGCACGGGCTGCCAGTGGAAATCAGCACCACGCGAGTATGGTTCGGGGAGCACGCTGCACCGTTACTTCCAGGAATGGACGGCGGCCGACGTCTTCCGCAGGTTGTGGAAGGCGGCGTTGCTGGAGTACGACGAAGTACGAGGCATCCAGTGGAATTGGCAAAGCGTGGACGGAGCGATGACGAAGTCGCCTCTGGGAGGGGAAAAAAACCGGGAAAAACCCGACGGATCGAGGTAAGTTGGGAACGAAGCGATCGGTGCTCACCGATGGACGAGGCGTTCCGTTGGGCGTTGAGGTGAGCGGTGCTAACACGCACGACATCAAACTCTTGCAAGCGACCTTCGACAGCGTTCCCATCAATCGCCCTCAACCAACCGCCCGCAAGAAGCAGCGCGTCTGCCTCGACAAAGGCTACGACTCCCAGGACGTTCGCAAGTTCCTTCGACGCCGGCACTACCAACCTCACGTCAAATCGCGCAGGCAGGAAGAAACGCAGAGGAAGCGCAATCCTCGCTTCAAGGCGCGCCGATGGGTTGTTGAGCGAACGCATTCTTGGATCAACCGTTTTCGCCGGTTGCTCACTCGTTGGGAAAAGAAGGCCGACAACTACCTTGCCTTCTTACACTTCTCCTTTGTATGGTCAACGCTCAGCTCTGCGGGTGTTCTGGGATAGGCTCTTAGTTGCGGAGGCCGCGATCTTGGACGCCCTTGCGAATCTCAACCCACTGGCCCCCATCGTCCATTACTCGAATCGTCGGGATGCCTGCTTTCGCCGCGCTGGTGCGGAGGTCCTCGCTGGATACCTTACGGGAGTCTGGCATGCCGAGGTATCTTCCTCCGATGAAGGCTACCCCGCCCGATTGGAGCACGCGATAGACCTCGCGCATCTTCTTCTCCCGTTCGCCCCAGATCAAGACGGGGCCCACGCCGGCGATCAGGTTAAAAGAGGCTTCCTTGAACGGGAGGGCGTCGAGCGTGCCCACCTGACAGGTAATGCGATTTCCGAGTTTTGCTTCGGTGGTCCGTTTCTTGGCCTCTCGGGCCACCTTCTCCGAAGGATACAGAGCGATGATTTGGAGGTCTGTCGTTTCCGCGAATCCCTGCTGCAAACTTTGCACCCCGCCGCTGTCGTTGGGGCAAATCAGTAGGCATTTGCCCTCGATAATGGAGTAGTCCGCGACGAGGCGATTGACAAGCATGTGGGGGCCGCCTTGGAACTGGTGGGCCGACTTCGGCGCTTTCGGGCCGACGATCTTCACCCACTGACCGCGATGCTCAACCACCTTGGCCCCCGGGACGCCCGACTCGCGGACAATCTTCCGCAACTTTTCGTTCGATATTTTGTGCTGCTGGGGCGTGTAAATGTAACGGCCGCCGAGAAATGCCACGCCGCTGGGTTTGAGCACGCGGTCGACTTCTTGGAGACATTTGCCAATATCGGGAATGAAGGTCAACGTGCCGCGGCTGACGATCACATCGGCATAGTCCTCTTCAAAAGGCAACTGTTGTGCGTCTCCCACGACAAAGCGGGCACGGTCCCCCAGAGCAGCCTCGCGAATCCTCTTTTCAAAGAGTGGCTTCATGTCCGGATCGATGTCCAACCCGATCATCGTGAAGTTCGACCGCTTGGCCAACTCGACGTCGAGATTGCCCGTGCCGCAGCCGATGTCGATACAGATCCCTTCGCGAATTCCGCCGAGTTCCCGAAGCATCCGCACGGCCGTCAAAGGGTAAGTGCGTTTGACTCGATGTTCCACTACCCATTCGAATGCTTCGGCGTGAGTCTTTCCGGAAGTGATCGTGAACCCCGCCTTCGACTCCGACCAAAGTCGATGTCCGGTCGGGCCGCCAACGAAACGGACGACGCTGGCCGCCTCGGGATGCTTGCCGACCACGGCTGCCCAGACCGGCTCACCGGAAGGGTACTTCCAGGCTACCTTTTTGGCTCCGGATAACGACTGGACCTCCGTCTTGCCTTTGCGATCGGCCGGCATGCAGAGGACGACGTCGCAGTGGGCCTGCTTCTTCTTGACCAGTGCATTGACTTCGGTTTCCGGCAGGAAGCGAATCGGCACTTGGATTTGAGTGCGTCGTGTGTACTCCGCCGAGATAGTGCGGAGTGGATCCGCCAGTCGGTTGTCGGCCAGGACCGTACACGCTACTGTCTGCTCGCCTGCCCGGGTAACGGTCGACAGACCGCACAACAACAGGCACAGGGCCAGGCTTGTTGGCGTCGGTCGTGCGGGAGTTCTCATATGACGGTACATTGCTGCCTCCTGGTAACCACGTGCGGGCCGGAAATTATACGGCTGTGCTAGTCTCCCTGATTCACTCTGACCGGACAACCCAAGGCTCTATTGTACCTCAACCACGCCACGAAAGGGGACAGGTCCATGTTGTCGGCTTGCGATTCCAGCCAAATGGACAGTCAATTCGAGCGGTGGTCGCGCGCTGTGTATTCTGCCATACTAGCGGTTGTGGCCTGCTCCCCGATTCTTGGTCCATGCGGAATGTGAGATTTGCGGTTATTTACCCACGACAAGACAGCTATGTACACTCGCACCCTAACGCTCACGACTCTTGCCGTCCTGCTGCTTCTGGGCGGAGCGGCCCGGGCTCAACAGGGGCCGCTAGCCGACCGGCGAGTTGTCGACCCGACCGGTACGCACTACGTGATATGGCAGCGTGTTGGCGGCCCGGAGCACGTTGGCGAGTGGGGCCCCATGCGGTTCACCCTGGCCCGACGTGCCACCGGCTCGACGCCCGTCACGTCGGCCAGCGCCTTTATCGAAAAGCTCGACCGCTACGACCCCAACGGCGGCGGGCAGGGCTACCGGATGCTCGTGAACCCCGAGGTGTCCGTTCGATCGGGTGACGCCGTCACCGGTCG
>Ga0255448_1010_pt1 | contig 13895 bp, 10 predicted proteins | sample ANMaggSSYBR02J12_FD_182657 | JGI IMG/M metagenome (GOLD analysis project Ga0255448, IMG submission 182657) | Sediment cell enrichment communities from methane seep in Santa Monica Basin, California, United Staets - ANME aggregate JGI... | ecosystem: Environmental > Aquatic > Marine > Cold seeps >...
GGGGAGCGAAAAAACTCTGCGCCCAAGTGGCGGGGTTTGGATACGGTTTGCGGTGTAAGGGGTAGTGGAAGTCACAACACTTCGATAATCCCAGCTAAAAACAGGAAGCGGAAACATGACCCACCAGCCCACCGGCCGCAAGCGTCGTTTTCGTTCATCTCCCAAAAAGAACCGCGTTCGCAACCTCCGCGGGCGGCTGCTAAGAATGGAGAGCCTCGATCCTCGGATCATGCTGGACGGGGCCGGACTCCTTGAGGCAGATCCCGAGGCCGCGATTGTTGGTCAACCTGTTGCAGGAACCTCCCTCTCGATCGATGATTTCCTTGGTATCCCGCAGGGCGGCTCGGAGGGCAACATCTACGGCACCCTCGGCGACGATCTGTTTGAGTTCAGCGGCGGCCCCACGTCAGACGCTTGGGTCGTGAAGCTGAACGGCGTCGTTCAGGAGGTCGGCCAGGACGTTACCCAGGTTAAGTTTGACGGGGTGTTTGGCTCGGACAGTGTGGTGATTACCGGCACCGCGGCCGCCGACTCGGCCGAGTTGTGGCCCGATCACGCGCTGTTCGAAGGCGACGGATACTCGGTAAGTGTTTCCAACGTGAAATCGACCACGATCAACGGTGGCGGCGGTGACGACACGGCCGATATGTACGGAGCGGCCGGATCCGACTCGAATACGTTTAAAGCAACGCCGGCCTACGGCCGCCTCTACGGAAATGGGTTCGCTAACCGGGTCAACGGTTTTTCCGAAGTTATTGGACATTCTGTCGGCAACAACGACGTGGCCAAGCTGTACGATTCGGCCGGCGACGACGCTTTCGGCGCCACGCCAGAATTTGCCAACCTGTACGGCGAGGGATTTGACAACACGGTAATCGGCTTCCGCTACGTGCATGCCTACGCCAAAGCGGGCGGCCAAGATGTTGCCGAGCTGTACGATTCTCCGGGCAAAGACACGTTGGTTGCCAAGCCCACCTTCTCCAAGCTCTCCGGCCCAGGGTTCTCCAACCGAGCCGTCGGGTTTGAACAGATCCTGGCTGATGCAGCTCAGGGCGGTCTCGACGTCGCGAAACTGTATGACTCAGCCGGCGACGACGCTTTCGGCGCCACGCCAGAATTTGCCAACCTGTACGGCGAGGGATTTGACAACACGGTAATCGGCTTCCGCTACGTGCATGCCTACGCCAAAGCGGGCGGCCAAGATGTTGCCGAGCTGTACGATTCTCCGGGCAAAGACACGTTGGTTGCCAAGCCCACCTTCTCCAAGCTCTCCGGCCCAGGGTTCTCCAACCGAGCCGTCGGGTTTGAACAGATCCTGGCTGATGCAGCTCAGAGCGGTCTCGACGTCGCGAAACTGCATGACTCAGCAGGCGACGATGTTTTCGAGGCCACGCCCGAGCACGGCAAGATGCAATTCGGCGGGAGCGAAGACTGCTATGCCCAGGCAACCGGCTTCCGTTACGTTCACGCCTATGCCCAGAAGGGCGGCAACGATACCGCCAGCCTTCACGGGGCGACTGGGCAGAAAGACAAGTTTCGGGGTTACGCAGGCCAGAGCAAAGTCTACGGTGAAGGCTTCTTCCACCGTGCGAAGGGCTTCGAGACAGTTGATCTTAATGCTGTCGATGCCGAAAACGAGGTCGCCCAATTGTACGATTCGTCCGGAAGCGACACTTTCGAAGCCCGGCCCGATCTGGCCCGGATGACCTACGATGCCGGGAATGTCGTCAACGCGAACGACTTCCGTTACGTTCACGCCTATGCCAAGAAGGGCGGCAACGACGTGGCCGAACTTTATGACTCCCCAGGCGACGATGTGCTCGACGCCAAAGCCACGGTCTCCAAGCTCTACGGCCCAGGGTTCTCCAACCGAGCCGTCGGGTTCGAAACGGTGCATGCCGAGGCCAATGCGGGCGGGCAAGACGTGGCCAAGCTATACGACTCGCCTGCCAACGACACTTTAATCGCCAAGCCAGGCCACGTCGTGCTGGCCGGGGCGGGGGTTTTCCGTGAAGCCATTTCGTTCCGGACCGTGCACGTCCAACCTGACTCGGCCGGTTTCGACGTAGCGTATCTCGAAAACCTTGTTTTGACGCACCAGCCTGAAGCCAACCCCGAGCAGATCCGACTTAGCAACAGCAATGGAAGCTCCCACTATGTCATCTCGCTCTACGACCATCTCATGGTTACCAATCATCAGGGCAATGTCATCTACCAGCAGGATGACTTCCGCGAAGATGCCCAGATGCTGGCCGAATCGATCCAGGCGGGACTTCACGAAATTGTCGAGACAGCTAAGGTCGAGAAGGAGTACGCAGAAAGAATGGCAAGGATTGCCGAAATGGAAACGGCAAAGCGTGCGGAAGCAGAGGAAGCATACAACAAGGCACGCACGGAGGCAATCGCGCTTTCCCAGGCGGCTCATGAGCGAGAAGTAGCTCGCCAACAGAGCCGCATGGAAGCGAAGAAGGAACGTTTTTTCGAGTACAAATTGGAACTCATACTTATGAAGGCAAGAATCTCCATTGTGAAGGGAATTGGTTCCGAAAGTGGTCTGCGGTCTGCTGCGAAGGCCTGCCGGGAGCTTGTCCACGAGATTGAGCTTGCACTAGATCCCCCGACGTTTTCTGGATGGGGGGGGAACGTGACGAAGAAGATCATTAAAGGGGCCGAAGACGCATTGAATTACGCGGAGTGGTGGGATATCGGTGGAGACAGCCTGAGCCTCATTGCCAAACAGATCAAGTCAGGAGAAATCTACAAACGACTAACTCATTTCGATATTGACCTTGGTAAAGCGTGTGAAAAACTACACGTGGATATCCCCGAATTGGAGGACCACAGGGACTATCTTAAGCGCATCAAACTGGGCACATTGGCAGACGACTTGAACGATGGGACGATTCCGAAGATCAACATAGAGATGGATGCTCTGAGGGGCGTCGCCGGACAGGACAAGCTCGCAGACATCGAGGCGCTGGGCGACGCGCACCTACCGTCGATTGGAGACATCGCAAGCCAGTTCCCCGATGCCCTGGACGGCCTTTCCAGCATTAGCATCCCCTCCGCCGAAGACATCTTCAGCCAAATTGTGGTGGACAACTATACTGACTTAGTCCAGATTCTGGCGGATGGGGAGGACTGGGTTCGAGGGATTCTCGGCGACGCGATCCCGATTCCGAGCGTCCAGGATGTCATCGATAGGATCCTCGGTGCGCCGGGACGATTCAAAGATTGGATTTCCGATAAGACTTCCGATACCGAGAACTTCAGAACTCCGTCCCTACATGACCCCGGCTTGAGTCAATTCGTGCGGCCGCTGATCGTGGATTCGAATCTGGATCGCAACGAGATGCTGCAAGTGTTCTCTTACGTGGCGGCAGACAATACGGTGACCCATCTGGAACACAGCGATCTTTGGGTTCTTGTCCTGTATGCCAAGGATGGGATTATCACAATGCCCGATCATGTACTCGCCCTTGCTGATAAGGTGATCAACGGCGATCGCGCCAACGCTTCGTTTCAGGAAGATTCACTCGGAAACCTTGCTGGCGGGAGCACCGGTGACCACCTGAATTCGCTTGTCGATAAATGGTTCCTCGGACTGGATCACCCGTCCACTACCATAACCGAAACCAACGACGACGGCACGATAGTGACTTCGACGACCTGGGCATACAGCACCACCCCTGTTTCCCAGCCTCTGTTCGGCGCCAGCGGGGTCCAATTCACCGACGTGGATCAGGGTTCGCTCGGCGACTGCTACTTCCTGGCGGGACTCGCGTCAGTTGCCTGCCAAGACTCTGACATCATCCAGGACATGTTCATCGACAATGGCGACGGCACGTTCACGGTCCGATTCTACAACAACGGCGTCGCGGATTACGTGACCGTGGATCAATTTCTGCCCGTTGACGGATCGGCTAGCCCCAGCGTCTTCGCCAACGCAAGCAGTGTGCTCTGGGTCGCCCTGGCGGAGAAGGCTTACGCTCAGGTCAACGAGTCGGGTTGGATTGGTCAGAATGGGGAAAACGAGTACGGCGGCATCCACAGCGGGTACCGTAGCAACGCCATTTCACACATCACCGGGTTGAGCTACTGGGATGCGAGCGTCAACGAGTCTGGTGTCGTTGCCGCCTTCAATGCGGGCGAGTTTGTCACCATGGGAACCCCGGATGCCCCGGCTGTCCTCGCTCCTCAGTTTGTTAACAACCACGGATACGCGTTGGTGGGACATGACCCACTGAATCGTCAGTTCACGTTTTGGAACCCTCACGGCGATTCGGTCATCACTGACATGGTCACTGCCACGTGGGTGGACATCGCCCTGAGCATGGGGAGTTGGTCTCACGCGTCGAGTTCGGCAGCAACGTTCCAGATCGTCGGCGAGGCGGCGATTTTTGATAGCATGACTATTACAGCCTCGCCGGCCGATCTGGCTGCCGCGAGTCTGTTCGAAGACGTCGATTTTTCCGCCCCGTTCGATAATCCTCCCCCCGTCCGTGTGCACACGACCGTACCGACTGCAAACTCAGGGCCGCAGGCTCGCGTTCGATTGGCCAAGATGGACTCACAGATGCAGTCCCAGGAGGCCAGAGCCATCGACACTGCCCTGGAGCAGACCGATAGCCTACTTTGGGCGGGAGTTCCGAAAGCGACCGAGGAAGCGGTCGCCGCCGTGTTTAGCGACGCGGACGATCTACTGATCGACATGCCGCTGACCGACGAGCACCTGGAAGACATCGCGTCCGCCCAGGCCACCGCGTTCTGAAACCCTCACGGCAATTCGGTCATCACTGCGACAGTCATTGCCACATGGGCGGACATCGTCCGGAGCATGGTGGGGTGGTCTCACGCGTCGGACTCGGCAGCAACTTTCGAACTTCTCGGCAGGGCGGGGTTTTTTGGCGACATCTCGTCTGCAAAGCCCGCGAGCGATGCCGTATTCGTACGGATGTTGGTCGACGTCGATTCTACTCCTCTCACGGGTAACCCGACCACGGCATCTCTGTCTCCCGGCCTGTCCACCCGAATCGCCGGACCAACAGATCGCGTCCAGTTCACAGAAGGTCATGCACCGCTGCAGCATAAGTCAACCAGAGCGAAAACTACGCCCAATGGTAGCGGTCCGAAACTTCGCCCGCAACAAACGGCTGACGACTCCTGCCGCCATATTATCGGCGTAGCTGCCTAGCCCCTTGCGTCCCGGCTTCAAGCACGTCGCAGTCCCGGAATACGTTCGTTTTTCGTCACATCTCGTTGCTGCTAAGCTATTTGCAGCATTCTTAGCAGGCCCGAGTCCGAGATTGCCATCTCGGAATTCAAAAGCCCGGAAAGCCGTGGGACAACCAGTTTACGGGGCAAGCCATTTTGGTTCCCGTGGCTGAGCCATTGACTGCCGCAGTTCCCACGCCCTTGGATCCGCCGGTCGAACCGCGATCTACCTTTCCTCAGCCTGAGCAGCAACCCGACCTACCTGCCTTCGGTTCGCGTGGGCACCTGAGACGCCAGAGCCGCTTGCGGCAAGTTCCCGCAGCCGCTATTGCGGCGGTGGTCGTAGTTGTCATGGTCGTTACGTTGATTGTCGTCGGTGGGTCTCCCCAGTAGGCGACCCACAGCCACCGCCTCCCTCTCCACCGTCAACCACTGTTCAATCGCCAAGCGGCCCCGCTCAAGTTTTGTGACGCGTTTAGCGTGACAATTTACGTTGATTGCGGGCTGATTGATTGTTGCGGGCACACGGGCGATAATCTGACGGTCTGAAGAGGTGATTCTTGAAACCGTGGCGAGCAACGGGCAAAACTCATTTGACGGTGATTGCATGAGCAAGAAGATCAAGATTCGCGAGATCCTTGCCAATGATGACCAGTACCCTCGGGAAAAACTGAGCGAGCCCACGATCGACGACTACGCGCGGGTGATGAAAGACGGCACCGAGCTGCCTCCGATCGTCGTCTTCCTTGACGGCGCCAAGTACTATCTTGCCGACGGCCGGCACCGGCTGGAGGCAACCCGGCGGATCGGCCGCAAGCAGATCACGGCGAATGTCCGCAAGGGGTCCCGCAAGGACGCCCTGCTGCACGCGGTCGGCGCCAACGCGAAACACGGCCTCCGGCGAACCAACGCGGACAAGCGCAAGGCAATCCGGTTACTGCTCGACGACCCCGAATGGCGCGAGTGGTCGGTGAACGAGATCGCGAAAGCCTGCAACGTGAGCTGGGGGCTCGTCGAAGACGTCCGGAAGGTCTATCTTCCAGAATTAGAAGATAGCGCACGGCGCGTGAAGCGGGGCGACTCCTTCTACAACCAGAAGGTGGGCAAGCGAAAGAAGAAGAGGAAACTAAAACCGCCGAGAACCCCGTTGCGCACCATCGGGGAGATGCTCAGTTTGGTCGGAGAGGCACGCCTGCTAGCCGTCGAGTCAGGTAACCATTCAGAACTGGCCGACCGGCTTCCGGACATCGCCGAACGGCTGGAGCGTTTAATCGGAAAACAGACGGGCGCAAAGCGGTTATCGAAGGGTCTTGCACTGCCGCTCAATGTTTACGAGCGCCCCAGGAAGGATGGGATCACACGCACCCCGGAGTTCGAGAAAAAGGAGTTGGCGACGTATGCGGTGAACGTCGGCCTGGGCTGTGGCCATGCCTGTCCCTCCCAAAAACTCCGTCCGCGTTGGCCTGTAAGGACTTACGTCGTTTGGGAAAATTGGGACTTCACGTCAGCATAACCGATTTCTCAAACCAGGGAAGATCCGAGGCTGGGAATTCGGTGGCCGGATTGGGAAGATTGCGTCGCCAACCGTTTGCTCATGTTGCCACATCCCAGTAACATTGCCCATTTGGCAACTGCGGGAGCGACAGACCATGGGCATCGTTCAATCCATCTTTCTATTTCTCAGGGCGTTCATTCTCGGCCGCGCTGCCGCTGCCATCGAGAACCTGGCCCTACGACAGCAACTGGGCGGCTGCAAACAATCCGTCAAACGCCCCAAGTTGTGCCTACGCGACAGGGTCTTCTGGGTGTTGCTATCTCGCCTTTGGTCGAATTGGCGATCTTTTCGCCCGCGGGTGTGGCTCCGTCGAGCCGGACGATCGGGTTGACGCATTTGTCGGCCTCAAAGTAGGCGAACCGCCACTCCTGGGCGATGTATTCGGAAGCGACCGCTCAGGGGCCGATCACCATCGGCCCCGACCTCAAAGTGCTGGAGATGCTGTCATTCGTTAGAAGCCCTCAGGCGGCCCGTGTGCTCTTTGCGGCGGCAAGACCCCAGAAGCCGCCCTTGGCGAGAGCGGCTGCTAGACGGCGTCCAAGAAGCTCTGAAGGCGAATTGCGATATTTGCCCCGCCACCTGCCAAAGAGCTAGAATGCCGATTGCCATGGTGCGCGAGGACGAGAAGATGGGTGTTTTCAGAGTGGTGACGCTGCTTCTCCGGGCGATACTCATTCCCAAGTACCTGAAGTTGCGACCACGCGATCGTATTGAGGGAAACCCATTCCGCGTAACCTCAATGCGCCAAGGGTCAGGAACCGCGTTTTCTCGTCTCGTTCGACCGGCTGCAATACTCCTTCGCAACGGATGGTCCTTGCTGGACCCCCTGCTCATCGGTTGGCCTTTTTCCCTCGGATGAGTTTCTTTGGAAGGAGAGGCCATCACTTCGGGATGTCTGCTCCCAGCGCCTGGGCCATTGCCCGGGTGACGAGCTTTTCGGTCATCGACCGCACCCAGCAGTAAGTGCTGTCATAGCCTTCCTTCCAGGACTTGTCAGTGGGGACACACCCGACGCCACCGTCGCCAAATCCGGCCACGACCACAAACGAATCCGGCCTTAGCCGCTGGGCGATGAGTTGGTACTCGACAAAGCTCTCGGCCGGCATGACCGTGAACTGGGCCGCTCCACCGGCCAAATCGAGACAAGGCACGTCGACCGGCTGGCCGGAGTCCACCCGCTGCCGCCAACTTAACGCCAACGCCGTCATGATCCGTGAACATCGGCCGGCTTTGGGATCGGCCAGAGTCGCTTGCAAGGCTTTGGTCGTGAAGCCATCGCCCCGTCTGACCGGCAGAGACATCTCGGCCAGGCGGAACTCGACCTTCTCCAGCGGCTGCCGCTCGGTCGCCTCCCACGCCGCCCGCATCCCCCGGTATAGCCGATCGGCAAGCACCGGCCGGTTTGCCGGATCGCCCGTGTTGTACTTCCCCGCGGTCGTGTCTCCCGCACAACCGGTAAAGTAAATCTGAAAGACGCCAGGGTCGTCCTTCTGTCTCCGGGCTCGGGCCATGCCCGGAAAATCAGCCGAAACACCGCCCCGGCCGTAGTAGCTCATGGGGTGTACGGCGTAGCAACTCCAGGCAACGACCGGGTGATCGCCATCCCATAGACTGATGGTTTTCAGCCAGGGATCGATCTTACCCTCCGGGGCGTCGTAAATGTTCCCGCTGGCACTGCCACGTCGCCAACTAATCTCACCCTCGGGGCTCACCACGCGGCGGTTCGAGGCGATACGGTCTACCTTGGCTTGTCCGATGCCGAAGTGCGTGATCCGGTGGGGCGTCGTCAGTGCCTTTCGCAATGAGGTGGCTGTCCGCTGAACGGCCCGCTCGTGAAACTCCGGGTCACAGTTGTACCCTCTCAGCCCATACCGATCGAGTAGCTTCTGCGCGGTCAAGTCGCAGGTGGGGGCGTCGTGCTGGTGAACGGTGGCCAATATGACCCGCTGCCGGGTCGTACCGGCCGCATCGGCCAAGACGTGGCGCCAGCGGTCGTAGGAATCGTTGCTGCACCGGCACCAGTCCAGAGCTATCACCACGATGGGTAAGTCGGCTCCCAGCAGTACGCATCCTTTAGCAAACAGTGGATCGACGATCTCCTTTGCCGGGGCGATACAACCGCCCATGCAGGCGTGCCCAATGGGTATGGTGATGTCGGCCTCGAACGTAGCCACGCGATACTCACCCGCAACGGCAAACTCCGCGACGAACAGACAGCAGATGACCCCTGCGACAACGATTGCGCCCAACACGGAACAACCTAGTCCATACCGTGATTCTAGTAACCTCATGCGATGCACTACTCCTGGTTCGCGTTGCTTGCTACCTCTTCTCAGGTCGCCGCGGGCCCCTTGGCTGCGGAGCCTCGGTCTGCTTCGGCATGGCCGGGGTCGATGGCGGCGAGGGCGAGAGTATCTGTGATAACTTCCGTCCTCCCTTGCTGTCAACCACGTGCGTCGTTCGCCGCGGAGGCCAATGTCGGGTTGTAATTGCGGCTCTCCAGGCCTTGGGAGAACTGAAGACGGTCCTCTCGTGACGGTGAAACCGCCTGCTTCACGCGGGATTCTCTGCTTCTTCCTGGCCATTTTCTAGGCTGCCACCTCATTCGACGCGTGTCCGGCCGGCTGGTAGAATTGCCGGATGCGGTTTCTGAGAAGGACAGATGCTGCATTAGGACTCCGTCACGAATGGCACTATTGACGATGCCAAATAGGCAAGATGCGAATTACAGGCAAGGACACTTGCTTTATCAGGTCGCAGTTAATTTACCCAGAGTTCGGCGAAACGAGTCATTTTCACGAAGTCAACAGTGCCATTCGACTCCGTCACCCATTCTTTATCCATATTCCTTGCACGCGAGGAGTTCCCAATGACCCAGCGGAGCAAGAGCAGGCTGTTGATTGCCGACGACCAAGAAGTAGTCCGCTGCGGGCTGAAGGCCCTGTTGGCAGACACGGAGATCAAGGTCGTCGCCGCGGTGAAGACTGGACGGGCGGCCGTGAAGTACGCTTTGAAGCACGACCTGGATGTCGTGCTCATGGATGTGCGTATGCCCGATAGCGACGGCATGAACGCCCTGGGCCGCATCAAGCTGGACAAGCCTGACCTGCCCGTCTTGATGTTCTCCAACTACGACAACCCCACATACATTGCTCGGGCAGTTGCCATGGGGGCCAGTGGATATCTGCTGAAGGACTGCCCCCGTGAGAAATTGACCAACGCGATCAAGACCGCGGCCGCGGGCGAAAACGTCTGGACCCGTGAAGAGCTGCGTCGTGTGACGGGGTCCTTGGCAACGCCACGCCTCAATGCCGACATCGAAGTCCCCTTGACCAAACGCGAGAACGAAGTGTTACAACAACTGGCCAACGGGCTGACGAACAAGCAAATTGCCCAGGCCCTGGGAATCAGCTACGAGACGATCAAGGAGCATGTCCAGCACATTCTCCGTAAGATCGGCGTCTGCGACCGGACACAGGCGGCCGTTTGGGCTGTGCGTAAGAAACTGGTCTGAGAGGCGGCCGGGGCCCTATGGGCCTTCCACGACGCCCAGGGCTTCCGCGCGGCCTCGCTCAACACAACTGGCGCCAGTTGCTGTCGTAGGGCGAGGTTCTCAAAGGCGGTGGCAGCCCGGCCGAGAATGAATGCCCAGAGAAACACCAGGATCGCTTTCAAAACGCCCATTTCGCTCCCTCGTTCACTGTCGAAAACGAGCATTCTAGCCCGGCTGTGGCTGCGTGGCAAATGACGCAAGTCCTTGACAGCAAACGAGGACGGGATTATTGCTAGGGACAGCACTTGCAGTTCGGCTGAGTATTTTGACCGCACGGCAGGTACGAAAGGTGTTCTCCTTTCGAGTATCCTCGTAGAACTCGGTCGGATTGACCCTCATAGGTCCCTGCCGTAAACCTCAAACTCGACGATTCCATTATCCACAAGCGGGAAACACTCCCGGAAATCGACCAGTTTCACCCACGCACATTTCTGTTTCGGAAACGTGAACTCCTGCGGCTGAGACGTATTCTGCAACTCAATGGGCACCTTCGCGCCATTTGAGAATTCCAGCGTGGCGCCGGTCCACGTTTTGTCCTGACCATCGCGTCGGTGCAGTACAATGACGACTCGTTCCGTCTCCGCCTCACGTCCAAACTCCACCATCAACCACAAGTCGGTACGACGAGCCGGGCGCCAGTATTTATCGGATGCACGTTGTCCATCAATCAGGTTATTGGGCGAAAACTCCGGTCGATACCGATAGTGCGAGTTTGATGTGGACCGTGGATACGAACGGAGATGATACGTGTAAGCGTCCTCATTCACGGCCAGATTTCGCACTTTATTACCGGCCACGTTGGAGCCGCCACGGGCATCCTTGCCTTCCGCAAGTCCATGAATCGGAACCGTGTTCGGCCGATTATCGTAATCGTCGACAAACTGCTTCTGCACACGACGACCACCGAACGTGTATTGTCCAAAATCAGCCGTCTGAAAGTCGACGCCAGTACCCACATGCTGAAGATACTTATCAATATGCTCCAGTTCCAGTTCGGCGGACTTCAGACGCTTCGTTTCAAAGTACAAGTACATCTGGCGCATTTTGTCGCGATACACATACCACGGCGTCAAACCGGAGTGTGTCGCATGATTGAGCTTGTCCCAGTAGTTCAATTCCATCCACGAACCCGCAAAGGGAACGTTCAAGTCAATCCAGCACGCGACTCTTTCCTTTTCTTCCCGCGTCAGTTGTACGCCGTGGTGCGACGGTTCCAGATAATCCATCAACGGACTCGACGTCGAGCCATAGGCATAGGGCGGAAGCATGGCGCACGCGCTGGAGACATGCAGCCAGTTGATAATTCCCTTGCCCGCGTATTCATCCGCAGAATAGCCGAAAGCGTCCCGATTCGGAATGTTCTCCGGCTTGCCGCCGAAGTAAGAAAGATATACCTTGTCACGACGCACGTCGGCTTTGCCGCCCGCCCCCGCCAAGGGGATCTTCGCGTTGTAACCGAAATCGGTCAGATTGATGTAAGATTCGCTGAAGGCGCGACCCGGATGCCCTTTCGTGCTTTCCGCATAAATCCGACGGGTCAACCGCCATTTTGCTCGACCGTAGATCTCCGGGTTCGTGATCGCACGGTAGTCGCCCAACAGGCTGAGAGGCACATCCTTCTTTTCAGGATTCTTGCCACCCGCGTGGCACTGAATGCAGTGTTTATCCCAAATCGGTTGGATTTCTCGGGTGTAGCTGAAACCGCACGGAACGTCCATCGCCTGGGGAGCGTTCGGGCCGAGATACTTAATCGCACGTTTTTCCGAATCGGTCAAAAAGCGCTCCATCTCCTGGACCGGTTCGTCGTCTTCGGCGAAGAACGGTCTGATTTTCTGCGGTTTCTTCTTCGATGCCATCGTAACCGGGTGGCGGTCCATGTAGGTAGTGTTCTTGTCCTCATGACAGCCGATACATGAAAACGACTCGCCCGGCAAGACCATCGTCCAGCTTCGCATATTCTGCACCATGCGGCCTTTTTCATCCAGCAACTGAAAATACACGGGCACGCGTGAAGGGCACTCGAAACAGCAGCTTCCATCTTCTTCCACGTCCACCGTACCAAGCACGTGTTTCACGTCGTAACTGCCGTTATTGATCGCACACGGCGAAGTCTGATGACCGCCCCACGGATGCAACCCTAACGCCACCGTGCCTTTGGCGCGATAATCCAGCCCGACAACGCGTATTTTCTTCACCGTGCCCGGCCTCACACCTTTCAATCCAGGGCCGTAGTTAACATTCTGAACGTAGAAACGGCCTTTTGCGCGGTGCTCGTTGACCGTTACACCCTTGCGAAAAGGCAACTGGGCACGCGTGGTCGCCACCTGCTGGCCCGACGAGACCACCGGATCGTAAATCAACAGCTCGCGTTGTCCGTTTCGATGCATCCAGTAGATGCCGAAGGTGGGGCTTCCCACCTTACCGTTTTTGATGCCTTTCAGCCCACGAATCGGCCCGCCCTCTGGGGAATAGCAGACCACGTAATTGTCTTCATCCAACGGATAGGGATACTGAAACTGGTCCCCTCCCGTGTCGTGGACGATGTTGCCTCCGGTTCCCATGCTTTCCCGGTACGGATAATCTCTTTCCGGCGCAAGAAGTTTCACCCCGCTGCCGGCCTGAGTCCCCGCTTTTCGGTCGATCATAATCAGTTTGCCGCGCTGATCGATGTGATGTGCACCAGAAATCGCAATCACTTTCGTCGAGTTTGGAACGCTTCGAGCATGAAGCATCGCGGCCGGAAATTGCGAATTGTTCCCGTAAAACTCCGCCTGATTCGTGCCGTCCGGATTCATCACGAACAGACTGTGCAGGTAGCCGGCTGTCCTATCGGAATACTCCCAGCGGGTATAGATAATTCGCCCGTCATGCATCACATGGGGAAACACCGTATGACCATGGTCCGAAGCCAAACGGCGAATGTAGCGTCCTTTTGCGTCGCACGTATAGAAATTGCAGACACTCGACCACCAGCACGGGGCCGAGATCACGCAACGGGTGGACGTGAACAGCAACTGGCCGTTGGGCAACCATGCCGGCTCCATGTCGGCCGTTCCGGCTCCGAACGTAACCTGCCGGACACTTCTGTCGGCCAAATCCATGACGTAGAGGTGAAAATCGTCATCCCCGTCGTGGCTGGTTCGCCGCATCGAGAACACCAGCGTTTTGCCGTCGTACGAAACGCAGGGGTCGCGCACGACTCCTTCGGGACAATCGAGAAGCATTTCGGTGGAAACCGTTCCGTCGCCGTTGATCGTCATCCGGCAGAGCTGCGAGTTCATCCGATAATCACGACCGCATTCACGAAAAACCGCGTCCGTGAGGTGATCGGTCATGGCAAACATCGCCTGACAATCGCCAAACACAAAGTGCTTCGCATACACGAACTGGCGTGGGTGAGTGTCAAAAATCTTCAAGCGTTCCTTGCGACGCGCTTCACACGCCCGAAAATACAAACGCTTCCAAGCGGGATCGTTGCCGGGCTTCTTGCCTTCCACGAGAACGGCAAGCGATTTTTCCAATGTCTCGGTCGCGAAGTTCCGTGCCTTCAACTCGGCAAGAACCTTGCGAACC
>Ga0255448_1013_pt1 | contig 13807 bp, 10 predicted proteins | sample ANMaggSSYBR02J12_FD_182657 | JGI IMG/M metagenome (GOLD analysis project Ga0255448, IMG submission 182657) | Sediment cell enrichment communities from methane seep in Santa Monica Basin, California, United Staets - ANME aggregate JGI... | ecosystem: Environmental > Aquatic > Marine > Cold seeps >...
TGCAGAATTTCTTACAAATCAGAATGTGGAGAATGAAGTACTTATTCAACAGGATGGCAGGCCTTTACGAATTGAGGATGTGAAAAACCGCATCAATTTTTGGCTTGCAGAACTTGGAGCGGAAAACCCGGAAGGAACGATATTTGCAATTGGACATGATGCTGGGGTTCCTCACAGTGTTGGTAATCCAAATGATTATCTTGTCTTGGGTAAAACGATTGTTTTTGACATCTTCCCTTGTGAGGCGGGTGGAGGGTATTTCCATGATTTTACACGTACATGGTCTTTGGGATATGCAACAGACGAAGTGACAAAAGTGTATGAAGACGTAAAGAAAGTTTACGATACGATAGCATCATCTTTAACAAAAGGAACTGTTTTTAAACAATATCAGAAACAAACTTGTGACCTTTTTGAAGGTCTGGGGCACATGACAATATGTAATGATACAAATACGTTAGAGGGCTATATTCATAGTTTGGGTCACGGTGTCGGATTAAATATTCATGAATATCCATTTAGCGGATACACAGCCGGAGATGATGAAATCCTGTCTCCCGGGACGGTTTTTACAATTGAGCCGGGGTTGTATTATCCCAGTCGTGATCTTGGAGTGCGATTAGAGGACACCTATGTGACCAAAGAGGATGGGACTTTTTCAACATTAATTGACTATCCTATGGACCTGATTCTGAGGATGAAGTGATCGTATGGTAGAAAAGTTCGAACTAAAACCGGCACGCATATTGGGGATTGAGTCTTCCTGTGATGAAACGGCAGCAGCGATAATTGAAAATGGCAGGACATTATTATCAAATGTAGTGGCATCCCAAATTGAAATTCACGCACAATATGGCGGAGTTTTTCCTGAAGTTGCTTCCAGACAGCATGTTCGGAAAATTGATAGCGTTGTTGAGGAGGCACTAAAAGTAGCCCACTTACAATTAGATGATTTGGATGGCATTGCTGTGACTCGCGGACCTGGTTTGGCTGGTTCTTTGGTAGTCGGTGTTAGCATGGCAAAAGGCCTGGCGCAAGCCAGCGGGATACCTTTGATCGGCGTAAATCATCTCGAAGGGCATATTTATGCGTCATGGATTGCGGAGAGAGATGATGCAGAATTACCTGAATTTCCAATTTTGGCACTATTAGTATCGGGTGGTCATACAGAATTAGAGTTAATGACAGATCATCAAACTTATGAAAGATTGGGCGGGACAAAGGACGATGCTGCCGGCGAAGCCTTTGATAAGGTGGCAAGACTATTGAAACTTTCTTACCCTGGGGGGCCGTCGGTTCAGAAAGCAGCAGAACAGGGGAATAAGGAATTTGTGAACTTCCCCAGGGCATGGATGACTGGCAGTTGGGATTTCTCCTTCAGTGGGGTAAAGACTGCCGTATTAAGGGAAGTTCGGAAGTATGAAAAAATGGAAGAAAAAGGCACTTTGACGAAAGTACCTTTTTCAGATATTGCGGCAAGTTTTCAGGAATCTGTTGTTGATGTTCTTGTAACGAAGACACTCAAGGCAGCAGAACTATATGGTACAAAATCAATATTGTTAGCAGGTGGTGTATCTGCAAATAAACCATTACGAGAAAGAATTGTCGAATTATCTCCGATACCAGTTTATATTCCGCCTTTTAAATATTGTACTGATAATGCAGCTATGATTGCAGCTGCAGGTTACTATCGATTTTGTTCAGGTCAGCGTGATTCACTTGATATGGATGTGAAACCATCCTGGCGATTATCATAGCGGAATGGAAAGGATTTCCAATGGACGCAGTAATAAAATGGAATGGGGAAGGAATGTCTTTTGAAGGAGTTGGACCCAGAGACTATTCAGTTACAATGGGAGGTGGAGAGGAAAAAGGTCCAAGCCCCATGGAAATGCTATTATTGGGATTGGGTGGATGCACAGGGATGGATTGCATCATGGTGATGCTGAAGAAGAGGCAAGACGTACGGACTTTCAGAATAGAAATTCATGCTGAGAGAACCCAAACCTACCCTCAAAAATATACAAAAATAGATATGGAATATATCTTCGAAGGACATAATCTCGATCGTCCAAAGGTTGAGAAAGCTGTTGATATTTCATCGAATAAATATTGTTCAGTGAAAGCCAGTCTTGATCCTGCGATTGAATTTACTACAACTATTACGATAAAAAACATCGATTAATCCAATCGGTTTAAAATCAAGAAAGGACTTCAAACATAACATTGAAGTCCTTTCTTGTAGTGTAATAAATATTCATGTTACTAGCGTGGATGCTTATCATCCAAAAATGGTACGAGCTTGACGTTTTGTTATCAAAATTGTAATATTGTTAGAAAAAAAAGAATTGAGGTCCAAGAAAATGAACAATGTGCTTGAAGAATTAAAATGGCGGGGATTAATCAAGGAAACTACCGAAGGAGTCGAACGGGCATTAGAAAATAAGAAAGTAACTCTCTATAATGGCTTTGATCCTACAGGTGATAGTTTACACATTGGCCATTTAGTGCCATTAATGGCACTTGCGCGATTTCAACGATATGGACATACGCCAATTGCATTAGCAGGCGGTGGAACTGCCATGATTGGAGATCCTACTGGCCGATCAGCAGAAAGAACTTTGCTGTCAATAGACGAAATTGAAGGCAATGTAGCCAATATTAAAAAGCAATTAGCCCATTTGTTAGACTTTGAAGTGAAATCAAATACAGCCTTGCTATTGAATAATATCGATTGGCTGGAAAAAATGAGTGCGTTTGACTTGCTAAGAGACATCGGCAAACATTTTACAATAAATTATATGATGGCAAAGGATTCTGTTAAAAGCCGAATAACTCGTGATCAAGGCATTTCATATACCGAATTTAGCTATATGTTGCTTCAGTCTTATGATTACATGCATTTGAATGAGAAATTCGGCTGCACATTGCAGACAGGTGGTAGTGATCAGTGGGGCAATATTACTGCGGGGGTTGAATTAATCCGACGTGCAAAACAAAAACATGTAAATGGGATTGCATATCCATTAATCACAAGGTCAGATGGGAGTAAATTTGGGAAAACCGCCTCAGGAAACTCGGTTTGGCTCGATTCTAAGCGCACTTCACCATATCGTTTCTATCAGTTTTTATTGAATACAGATGATCGGGATGTGATTAATTATTTAAAATATTTCACCTGGTTGGAAAAAGACGAAATTGAGCAATTGGCTTTCGATTTAGAATCAGCACCGGAGATGCGGACACCTCAGAAAATGCTTGCAAAGGAAATGACAAAAATGATTCATGGCGCTACAGATTTGGCAAAAGCAGAACAGGCATCAAAAGTGTTATTTGGCGGTGATTTAGAGGGGTTAATGGCCGGAGATATCGCAGATATTTTTTCCGAAGTTCCAAGGACATCAACCAAAAATGAAGAGTTTACCGGTGAGGGGAAAGGAATACTTGATCTACTTTGTGAAACAGGGTTAACTTCTTCAAAGGGGGAAGCACGGAGATTATTAAAAAACGGTGGAATTTCATTAAACAACCAAAAGGTGACTGATGAAAAGCGAAAGATACTGATCGACAACTTTATTGAGGGCGAATATTTGATAATCAGGAAAGGAAAAAAGACCTATCATCTGATGCAAATCATAAGATAATAACATCAAAATTAATTAATTTTGAATTGTCGGTTGAACGTGTTAAAATAGAAACAAATAAATTATGGGAGAATATTTTATATGACAGTTAATTCTTTTATACGCCCCCCCGAACCTGAGATAGATTTTCGAGTTGGGGAACCAATTGAGGCTCTATGTGATCATGATCAGGGCACTGAAAGAGTTCGTGATTGGGTCGAGGGTGTTGTTGTTCAGGTAGATAATAAACTTGTAGCAGTGCAGTTTAATAATAATGTATTTTTAACCGAAGGCTGGATGGTGCCAGACCGGATATTATGGTTCCCATTTCAATCAAAGAATATCCGTCCTGTACAGGAAATAAATTTAGATTATTAGGTAAAAAAAATGGTTTTCAATAAAATTGAAAACCATTTTTTTTATACAGGCAAATTTACTTTTGGGCAAATATTCCACCAACAACCTTGGTCATAATAAGTTTGCCGTCACGTTTAAACCAGGCCAAAGAAGTTTCGTCAATTTTCTGCATCACCTCGATGAAGGAATCTTTTTCATCAAACAATGTATTCCAAAGTTTTCGATCCTCAGAGATGGAAGCCTTCGTGTAGTCAATAAAGGGCTGAGGGCTGTCTTCAAACTCCAAGGGGTTTTCAAAAACAAGCATGTCTGTTTTTGAAAATATATTTTTTACAGTTGAAAGAATTTCACTATCATAACGGGAGCTGCCCGGCATTGGTGGGATCTCTTTTCCTGTAGCCTCGTTAATAATATCGTAAAACATTTTTTTATTAGCTGGCAGGGGACCAGAAGTAAAGAGATGTCCACCAGGTTTTAGTACGCGATGCATTTCGCCGATGGTAAACGGCATATCTTCTGCGTAGTAGATGGCAAAGCAACAAGTGATGATGTCAAATTGATTATCTTCAAAGGGGAACGGTTTATTGAAATCGAGTGTAAGAAATTTAATGTCAGCCTTTTTCTCGGTAGCTCGTTCACGTGCCTGTGCCAGTAATTCCTCAGAAACATCACCCCCAGTGATATCGCAATTGGAATTCAAGTAATCATTAAATAAAAAACATTGTTTTCCAGAACCACAGCCAATATCCAGTATTTTCATGCCAGATTTAAGCGGTAGGGTTTCAAGCATCCAATCATCAATGTTCCGTTTTCCATATTTTGTGTGGATGTCTATACGTGTCTGTAGATCGTCTGTTGTTTCTTTGTAATTAAATTTCATAGTGTTCTCCAAATAGATGATGCTAAATAAGTCTTCTGGTAAAGAATATCATAAAAGCTTAGGTTTAGACCAGATAAATCATCTTTTTAGAGCAGATTCCTAAGGAAATGATGTATAGCGTTCCGAAAATAAAAACTTTCTAGACACGGGAGAGCATCCGGTTAAATCATAATTTTTCAGAATAGATTTGCACTTGACAAAGGAGAATCTGAATATAGAATTAGATAGGAAAAGGGTTCATTTATTGAAAGGAGTAACAATGTCCAAGTATGTAATTGGCTTAGATTATGGGACTTTATCAGGTCGGGCAGTAATTATCGATGTATCCAACGGTGATGAATTGGCTGAAGCAGTTTATGATTATGGCAACGCGGTTATTGATGAGAAGCTACCAGGTACAGACATATGCTTAGAACCTGATTGGGCTTTGCAAGACCCTGCTGATTATCTTGCAGTTTTGAGATCAACAATACCGGCAGTTTTGGAAAAGAGTAATATTTCTGCCAATGATGTGATTGGTTTAGGGATTGATTTTACTGCCTGTACAATGATACCAACAAAAAATGATGGCACGCCATTATGTTTTTTAGAGGAATGGAAAGACAATCCCCATGCATGGGTAAAACTATGGAAACATCATGCAGCACAACCAGAAGCAAATAAAATAAATGAGATTGCTGAAAAGAATGATTATGAATTTCTAAGCAGGTATGGTGGCAAGATTAGTTCTGAATGGTTTTTCCCAAAAGCACTTCAGATTATCAACGAAGCGCCTGAGGTTTACGAAGCTGCTGAGCGATTGATGGAAGCTGCCGACTGGGTGATCTGGCAATTAACCGGAGATGAACGACGGAATGCATGTACTGCCGGATATAAGGCTATGTGGTCTAAACGAGAGGGTTATCCACCAAAAGAATATTTTAAATTATTAGATCCGCGCATGGAGAATATTGTTGAAGAAAAGATGTCGAGTGATATTTATCCCATCGGGTCAAAGGCCGGAGTTCTAACTCCAGAGACTGCAAAAATGATTGGTTTACAACAAGGCACCGCAGTGGCTGTTGCTAGCGTTGATGCACATGTTGCTGTGCCTGCTGCGACAGTAACTGGTACTGGACAGATGGTTATCATTATGGGTACCTCAAATTGCCATATGATTTGCGGCACTGAGGAAAAATTGGTTCCCGGTATTTGCGGCTATGTTGAGGATGGTATTCTGCCAGGGTTAATTGGGTATGAGGCCGGACAATCATGTGTTGGCGACCACTTTATGTGGTTTGTTGAGAATTGCGTTCCATCTAGTTATCAAGAGGCAGCAAAAGAAGCGAAACAGAGCATTCACGAGTACCTGACTGAAAAGGCATCTCAGTTAAAACCAGGACAGAGTGGGTTGATAGCGCTTGATTGGTGGAATGGAAACCGGAGTGTACTCGTAGATGTTGATCTAACGGGGTTGATAGTCGGGATGACGTTAGCAACTCAACCAGAGGAAATATATCGTGCGTTGCTAGAAGCAACGGCTTATGGTACACGGATGATTATTGAAACTTTTGAAAACGAAAATGTACCAGTAAATGATATTGTTGCAGCAGGTGGCTTGCCAGGAAGGAATCCATTTTTAATGCAAATATATGCTGACGTTACTGGTCGCGAAATTAAAGTGATTCGAACAACACAGTCAGGTGCTGTCGGTTCTGGAATAATGGGAGCTGTTGCAGCTGGGTCAACTTCAGGCGGGTATGACACAATCAAAGCGGCAAGCGATGCGATGGCAGGATTACGCGATGTTGTTTACAAACCCAATAAAAAAGCAAAACTTGTTTATGATGCTCTATACAAAGAATATTCTTTGCTGCATGATTATTTTGGTCGCGGAGAAAATGATGTAATGAAAAGATTAAAAAAGATAAGTACAGAAGCAAAATAGGAATTTAACTGTAAAATAAAAGAGGCTTTTTTTTTGATAGCCTCTTTTATTGAGAATTAATTTTGATACATCAGGTTTCTCTCATACATTTTCACTCAGGAGTGGTTATGCATATAAGTAACCAGTTTCGTAGAGTGCTAAAATATTCTCTACCGAAGTGTTTGGTTGGATATTGTGGCAGGGAGCAATGATATACCCACCATCTTTACCAAAAATCTCCAGGTTTTCCAAGACTTCATTGCGCACCTCTTCTGGAGTTCCAAAAGGAAGTGTATATTGATTATCTACTGCGCCATGGAAAATGATAGATTCGCCATATAAGTCCTTTAAACTCTCTCGATCCATTCCTTCTGCGCGCCATTGAATTGGATTGAGTATGTCAATACCAAGAGCAACAAGGTCTGGAAGAATCTTCGTGATGTTTCCGTCATCATGATGGAAAGCTTTTGCACCCGCACTGTGGGCTAACTCGATCATTTTTCTCATGCCTGGGAAGAGGAACGTTTTTATGTGGCGAGGAGAGTACATTAGATTTTTTTGACCTCCCAAATCTTCAGCCACGTAAGTGAAAGTGGGGGCGATCCCTGGAGGCAGGCTTTCGTAGATACGTAGAGTGGTGTCATAAGCCAGATCAAATAATTTGCCTAAACAGTAGTGAACTATTTCAGGATATAGAACAAGATCAATCATTGCCTGTTCCTCCCCCCTTAGATTTTTGTATGTAAGAAATGGTTCAGAACCACCAGCTTTTATTGGATACGCTTCAAATCCTTTTATTTGTCCAGCAATAGTAGAAAAATCCCATAAATCGGATTCTGGCCATTGATAATTCATATCTATTTCTTCAACAGAGGTGTACTCCGATAATGGCGCATTTACCGATTCCTGATAAACCCCGGTGCCATAATCTACAGTTTTGGAAATTAAACCAAATACATCTGTATTTGGTTGTAAGTCGGGACCAATATAAACAGGTGTTGGGCTGAAAGGACGGTCAATATGTAGCTTCTGAAATAATTGATATTCTGTTTCAGTATTTAAAGCTGACATTAATGATTTCGTTACTTCTGGTGTTGCCCAATAATCCATCGGGGTGCGATCTGGGACTTTGCGATTCAGTACAGCCTGCCATCGTTCTTTGGGTGTCATCGAATCTGTTTTCATATAAAATCCTTTATGATTTGTGAAAATTAGTGGCAAAGGTGGGCTCGAGGAAATTATTTACTAGTTTCTATCGTAACTAGGATTTCATTATAAATGAAAGTATAATCCTATTCGAGCGAGGTACTTCAAATGGAAATATTTGCTCATAATTAAAAACCAAGCGGAGGAAGATGTGAGAATTTTGTTTATTGATATTGATACTTTGCGTCCCGATCATTTGGGATGCTATGGTTATCATCGGAATACTAGCCCTAATATTGATCAAGTAGCTAATCGGGGCGTATTATTTAATAACAATTACATTACTGATGCACCCTGTCTACCTTCTCGCAGTGCTTTGTGGAGTGGACGAACAGGTTTTCATACCGGTGTGGTAGGTCACGGGGGCACTTCCGCAGATCCACACGTCGAAGGTAATTACAGGGGATTTCGAGATCAATATGATGCTACAAGTTTCATCGCTGCATTACGGAAGGCTGGATATTATACAACTACGGTTAGTTCTTTTGGTGAGCGGCATGCTGCCTGGTGGTGGTATGCAGGTTGGAATGAGGTATTTAATTGTGGAAAAGGCGGCGGTGAGTTAGCAGATGATGTGACTCCTTACGCACTAGATTGGATAGAGAATCATGCAAAGGATGAAAATTGGTTCCTGCATGTGAATTTTTGGGATCCACACACGCCATACCGCACGCCGATGGAGTATGGCAATCCATTTGAATCGGAGCCAATTGATGATTGGTATACAGAAGAGTTACGTAAAAAATGTTATGCAGGTTATGGCCCTCATAGTGCCAGAGAACTTCATGATTACCCATCAGATGCAGCTGAAAGGTCAGCGAGAAACCACCCTCGTGTATCGATGGCTTCTTTAGAGACGATGAAAGAAGTAAAGAAGTGGATAGATGGATATGATACAGGTATTTGGTATGCAGATCAGCATGTCGGAAGGCTGTTACAGGCTCTTGAAGAAAAGGGAGTTCTCGATGAAACTGCAATTATTGTAACTTCTGATCATGGCGAGTCCCAAGGAGAATTAAATGTATGGGGAGACCATCAATCGGCTGATGATATTATTTGCCGAGTTCCTTTGATAATTTCCTGGCCTGGAGTAGCAGACCACAGTCGAATCGATAATGCTTTACATCATCATTTTGATTGGGCAGCTACGATTATTGAACTCGCTGGCGGCTCTGTTCCTGATTGTTGGGATGGGGAATCATTCTACGATGCATTGGAGGAAGGGCGTGAAGAAGGGAGAGATTATCTGGTGACAAGTCAAGCTGCGTGGTCCTGCCAGCGCGGTATTCGGTTTGATCATGAGGGAAAACAATATATATGCTTGCGAACATATCATGACGGACACAAAGATTTTGATAAGGTCATGTTGTATTGCCTGACAGATGATCCTCATGAAGAGGTCAATCTCGCTATAAACCATCCAGAGTTAGTCGACAAAGCTATGGGGATGCTGGCAGATTGGCAGCACAATCAGATGGTGACGGCATCATCTGATATTGATCCAATGGTTACAGTATTGAATGAGGGCGGCCCATTTCACACTCGAGGTAGAATGCGAGACTATTGTGGGTACCTGGAAAAAACAGAAAGAGCTAAGCACGCAAAGACTTTGATGGAAAGGCATCCTGACGAAATGGCAGATCAATATCCATATTAATGAAAAATTGCATTCGCTTAACCTGGATACAATTATTTTTTTCAGTAACGATTTTATAAAAGAGTTATAGTAGCTTAAGAAAAACAAAACTTTTTTGGAAGATAGCAATAATAAAATATTGTTATAAGAATATCTTCGCTTTGGTTTATCCAAAAAACGGAACTCCAGAGAAAATAAAGATTAATTAGGTAGAACAGTTTATACAGCAACTTCACAGCAAAAGTGAGTTTGAGTTGAATTAACTTTCTACATTCATTTATGTAAGAAAGTTGCACTTACGTACTACTTGAATCTTAGAAGTATGTATAATGGGTTGCAGCGAGGCAATTTTACTTGTCTTCCAAAACATCCTGATTACAATTTAGGTACTGATTGATAACTATAGTAAATGGAGAATGAAGAATGCCTTTGCAGAATGGATATGAGCTAAAAGGAAGATACCGGATTGATGAGATTATTGCCCAGGGTGGAATGGGAGCGATCTATCGCGCAACAGATATTTCTTTGGAAATTGAAGTTGCTGTCAAAGAGAATTTTTTTCCTTCTGAAGAGGCAATACGCCAGTTTACCCGTGAAGCACGAATCCTGGCAAATTTAAGGCATTCGAATTTACCAAGAGTAACCGACCATTTTGAAATTCCTGATCAGGGTCAATATCTGGTTATGGATTTTATTGACGGCAAAGATTTAAAAGAAATAATGGCGGAACAGGGAGCTATTTCTGAAATTGAGGCAATCCGCATAGGTAAAGCAGTATGCAATGCATTAGGTTATTTGCACAATCGCACCCCTCCGATTATCCACCGGGATATTAAACCCGGCAATATCAAAATTACATCTGGAAATGAAATCTATCTGGTGGACTTCGGGTTAGCGAAGCAAGATGCCGCCGGGGAAGTCACTATGACAGGAGCGCAAGCATTGACGCCAGGGTTTGCGCCCCCCGAGCAATACGGGCAGGGAACAGATCTTCGATCTGATATCTATTCTTTGGGGGCTACTCTTTATGCTGGTATTACAGTTAATGCTCCCCCGGATGGCCTGACAAGAGCTGCTGGAAATCAAACTTTGGTTGATATTCGCACAAAAAATGCAAAAATCTCTACCGGATTAGAAGTGATTATTCAAAAAGCAATGATGCTGTCGCCCAATGACAGATACCAAAATTCAGGCGAATTTCTTAATGCACTAAATCATATTAATCAGGATACATCTGTGGCTGATAGAACCATTCTTACCTCAAATCATCAAGATATCCAGGATGTTACAGAAATAGCTTTCAATAGAAAAGCTCCTACCCTCAATGACGCGCCTCAAAGCTCGAGGGGAAAACGGCCAATTATTAAACAATGGTGGGTTTACATTATTTTGTTCGTTTTCTTGATTGGTACCGGCTTTGGAATTAGTCAAATCCTTCTAAGAGGGGAAAATGGCGAGCCGATATCAGCTGATAAAACACCAACAATGACTGTGGATGCCGTTGCTTTATCAGAGGAAGACATTATTCTAACTAATACAGTTGAAGATGATTATGAAATAACCATCACATCAACAAGCACAGAGGCGATCTCCACATTAACGAAAATCCCTACAGAAACACCAGAACCTACAGAGACTGAAGAACCAATTATTGTGGTGACACCCATGGGTGGAGGGGGAGGAAAGTTGGCTTTCGCTTCTGATCAAAGCGGTGACCCTCAGATTTTCTTGTTAGATATTGGTACAAGAGATATTTCTCAGTTAACATCGCTTTCTGGTGGGGCATGTCAGCCTGATTTTTCTCCAGACGGTTCTCAGATTGTATTTATCTCACCATGTGCTAAAAGCCAGCAAGATTATCTAGGCAGCAGGTTGTTTATTATGCAGGTAGATGGCAGCGGATTATTTCCACTAAATACCCTGCCAGGGGGAGACTACGATCCTGCCTGGAATCCTGCAGACGCCAATATTATCGCATTTACTTCTTATCGGAATAATAGTCGACCACACATCTTCCTGTATGAATTAGCAACAAAATCCGTAATTGATCTTAGTGCTGTCACAGCGTATGATCGTGCTCCTGATTGGTCTCCTGATGGGCAATATCTGGTTTATCAACAGGTATATGATGGAATAAATGGAATCTTTTATGTAAAGCCAGGTGAGTCAAAAAGAATTTCGATATCTGATACTAAGTCAGAATCTTTTTCACCAGCCTGGTCAAATAATGGTGACTTAATCTATTATAGTCAGGGGAAAAATCTTCCCAGCCTGGTTGGCAGGCAGTTTAATAATATGTCATCACCAGAAAATATTATTTCAGAGATTAAGCCAATTTGGGATGCTGTATTCTCACCTGATGATTATTGGGTCGCTTACATGGGGTTGGGTGATGGAACAAATCGCGATATCTTTATTATGCTTAGCACGGGTGGATTTGTTGAAAATCTGACCAATGACGGAGCTTATGATTTTGATCCTGTGTGGCATCCCTGAAAGTTAAGAAAAATCTGAGTTTGAGGTAACTTTTTTTCTGGTTTTGCGGTTGCCGATTTTTCTCATAATGTTCAAGATAATGGGCATTACTTTAATGTATAGGTGATGGAGTAGAGGTTTGATTGGAAAGTCCCATGCGCCGATCGTGCGAATGGTTTCGCCTGCAAATCCTTGTTTAAATCGATAAACACCCCTCATTGGATCGCTTTCAATAAGGTCAAATGGCGCTCCCCAAAGGTCATATCGGTTACAGTCCTTAGATTTTGCAACTTTAATCGCTTCCCATTGTAATAAATAGCTTGCCATTTTGTTTCGATGGATTGAACGGGACATGCCATGTATGTACCATGCTCGCCCCGCAAAGTGGAAGAGCATCAAAGCCGCAATCGGTTCATCTTCATAAAAGGCGATAAGGGGTGTAAATTTTCCCTGATTGTAAAAATGACTCCAAACCTTCAGGTAATATTTTTCTGAACGAATTGTAAATTTGTCTCGGATAGCTGTTTGCGCATACATATTTGCAAGCATAGTGAAGTCTGATGGTTTTCCTTCTGAAATCGTCACGCCTTTTTTACCAGATAATCTAATGTTGTATCTGGTTTTCTGTTTCATGTTTGCTAGCAATTCATCTTCAGTAAGGCTTAAATCTAACCACACTGTATTTTTAAATTGGATTTGATCTTGTGAATAGTGCCACCCTTGTTGCTTTAGCTCATTAAGAAAATTAATGCCATTCGTATTTGGGGCAGCCTTGTTGGTTTCTGGTATGCCCTTTCCAATAATTACTTCAGGGTCAATTTTTATGAGAAAGGATTTATTTTCTTTTGCGATAAGAATGATATCCTTTAGAACCCTTTGTCTCAGCTCAACGTCGTTCCAATCCAGGATTGGACCCCGTGGAATGTACATAAGATTATATTTGAATCTCAGTGGCCCGATTTTTATATTCTTTAGCAGAATATTAGCCATTGCAACTGTTTTACCGTTAACATCACGCCATGATTTTTGAATATTTCTCCATCCATATTGCGTTTTAATAGAGGCCCATTCCTCTGTTTGCAGCAGATGTGGTTCCGGCATGTGTGATAAGTCTGTGTTCCATTGCGGGTTATTTGTCATAAATTATTATTTACTTTTCGTATTGATTGCAATCTTTCATATGCCTTGTAGAGAGCTGGATGATAAATACGATCAAAGGCACCGCAAGAGCGCATTATGTGCCCGCCAAATCCTCTTTTAAAGCGATATACTCCCCATAAGCCATCAGATCTATCTTTGAATTGACATTCTAGTTCTTCTGGTTCAGCATCAGGAACACCCCAAAGGTCGTAAGTTTCACAACCATGTTCTTTTGCCCATTTCATCGCTTCAAACTGTAATAAGTAGGTAGGCATGCGATTTCTTTCCTTGCTGGACGAGGCCCCATAAAAATAATAAGCTCGTGTTCCAGAAGAAAAGACCATAATGGCAGCTAATGGTTGGTTACCATATTTTGCAAGCAAAATAGTGCCGTATTCCGGGTGAAAAAGATTGTATGCTTGTTGGTAGTATTCACCTGAATGAACACCAAAATCATCCCTTTTGCTAGTTTCTATCATAAGGTTCTGATAAATTGATAAATCATTGGATTGTGATATTGTTACATCTTTTCTAGCTGCAAGCCGGACGTTATATCTGGTTTTTTGTTTCATGGACTGCAACCA
>Ga0255448_1016_pt2 | contig 12892 bp, 8 predicted proteins | sample ANMaggSSYBR02J12_FD_182657 | JGI IMG/M metagenome (GOLD analysis project Ga0255448, IMG submission 182657) | Sediment cell enrichment communities from methane seep in Santa Monica Basin, California, United Staets - ANME aggregate JGI... | ecosystem: Environmental > Aquatic > Marine > Cold seeps >...
GATCGACCTCGAAGACTCTTGTCTGGGTCTTGAGTTTCTCGAAGCGATAGGCGCGAGAATCGAATCCGGCTCCCAGGACCACGACCGGCTCGTACCAAGTACCTGGACGACCACGTGCAGCGGTGTCTCGAGGTCGGGTTCGAGCAGGTCGTGGTCCTGGGAGCCGGATTCGATTCTCGCGCCTATCGCTTCGAGAAACTCAAGACCCAGACAAGAGTCTTCGAGGTCGATCATCCAGCCACGCAACGGGCAAAACAAGATAAGCTCAAAGACATCTTCGGGTGTCTCCCGGAACATGTAGTGTATGTGCCGATTGATTTCACAACAGACTCCCTGGAAGAACGGCTGCTGGAATGCGGCTACGATCCGCGACGCAAGACCCTGTTTGTTTGGGAGGGGGTGACATACTACATTACGGCAGAGGCCGTGGACCGCACGCTGGCCTTCGTGGCGAATCATTCAGGGCCAGGCAGCTCACTCATCTTCGACTACATATATCCCGCAGTGGTGGAAGGTACATGCCCTCGACGCGAGGCAAAGCTCTGGCGAAAGACCATGATACCGCGCGGTGAAGCCTTGCTGTTTGGAATCGAGCAGGGAACGATCGAGACATTCCTTGCCCAGCGTGGGTTTCACAAGGTAACGAACGTGACTCACACATTCTTGAAACGGGATTACCTTACGGGCAAGAACCGCCGCAGGAAGATTTCACCCATTTTCGCCATCGTCCATGCCACAATTCCGTAGCTTCGCTGGCGGTGACTATTCACGGCCAGTCGGGTCACCTTCCGTGGTGCTTCCAAGGTTCGATACCAGATGCTTCGTCGCGCCAAACGTTCGGCCAAGCATTCCGTGACGTCTGGCGATTACCAGGACTTTCCAGCAGAACCGCCAAGCGGTCAATCGGGCAATCCAGCCCGCCTTGCGCGAGAGACGCTCGCCATATCGCAGCAGTTCGTTGCGCACGTCGCGCGAAAAGGCCAATTCGCGGCTTGCCCGGGCGTGCTGTGTTTCCCGTTGGTACGGAGGGCAAATCGCCAGTCGCTTGTTCGGCACGTATTCGAGCGTTTCCTTGGCCACCCGGCAGCGGGCCGCCAAAAGGTGTCTTCTTCCATCGAGGACCCCGCTCTGGCTTTGCTCGATTTGTTCGGGGGCAATGCTCGTGCCTTCACACTGTCCCGTGTCGAACAGGGTGGTCAGGATACTGCTGATCCTTTCGTTGCGTGAAATCACGAGGTTGGTCCCTCGCCGGTCCGCCTTGTATTCCGGCAACCAGGCGTCCATGAAGGTTGCGTCGGCCGATTCGGCAAACACGTCATCGCAGAACTGGCAGCTTGGCAGTCCTCCTGCCTCGTTTATCCACAAGTATCCAAACAGGCCGAGCATCCTCACCGACCGCACGGAGCCAGCCGTGTTCAGTTCAACCCGATAATCGCGTGCATTGCGTGAGTAGCGTTTTGAACGGTACCGCAGGATGCCTTTCGAGCGTCCCATCAGGGCCGTCAACAGATCGGCAAACAGCAAGCTGCGATACCCGCCGCAAGTGAGCCCCAGAACATATCGGATTCGTCTCTGCAACGCGGGAATGCGTTTTTGTGCCAAACGCAGCGCCTTGGCCGCGCAGGGCAGCGCCACCACCGCGTAGGAGCGATCCGGTCCGGCCAGCACGTCGGAAATAGCTTTCTCGAAAGGTGCCACGTGATACACCGAACCCCGTGAAGCAAGCACTTGCTCGTCGGTCTCGGCGATTTGAAAGCGATACCAGGGCCGTTCCCCAAGAGGTTGCAGCACAATCGCCGCGTCGATCTCCTTGTTGTCGAGCAACTGGCACAACAGGGCCGTGGTTAGGCCGCCGGAAGGAGCTTCCAATCGCTGGCCCTCGTGGGCGACTCCGCCTACAAAAGCATCGCGCACCCAGCCCATCGAATCACAATGCGAACAAGCCGGATCCTGGCCGAACAGCTCCTGGCCCAGGGTGTCTTCGTTCTGGCCGTGTTCGTTGGAAAACGGGCAGACCTCCAAGCACAGGCTGCAAGATTCGACGCATCGGCCCGTCGCCCGCGGGCGGTATTCGCCGTGTTCCGTTTCCACCATCCTTAGTTGACCGCTTGGACAAACGGCGGCGCACATCCCACAACTGCAACAGAAGTCGTGTCGCACGACCGTATCCAAGACGTTCATCGGCCTGGGAATTGCTCCGGTGGTTCTCACTAGCGCAACATGTCCTGCAAGAACTCGCCGTTTGTCCACGCGCGTGCGGAGTAATCAGGCATAAGCGACTGCAATTGGTTGCGTACGGAGGTTTCCTCTTCAAGCAGGGTTTGGATTCGTTCGGCCAGTTGGCCGGCCGTGAGTTGCGAGACATGGGCGACCCACCGCTCGTGCCCGAATATGTCGAGATTGAGCCCTTTGGATTTGACGCTGTACCCGATGCAAAACGTGGGAACGCAAGACGACCAGGCGGCGACCGTGGAATGCATCCGCGATCCGGCGAACACTCTCAGCCTGGATATCACCCATTTGATCTGCTTGCTGGAATCGTGTCGCGCGTCGTAGAGAAACACTTCGTCTCGGGCATCGGGTGGCAACCTGTCCAAGAGCGCTCGCATGAATCCATAATCGTCGTTGTCCGGAAAAATACGGGGCGACATCATAACATGGGGGATCAGAACGATTGGACAACTCGTTTTCCTTCGAACCTCGGCCAACATCTCGACCGCCTTGTCCATCCACTTGCGTGCCGAGAGATTGTTGTATCTTCTCATAATGGGTGCCAGGTTTATTCCGATCGCGCCGGCCTGCAACGCCCGCTCTATCTCATCTGGCAACTGCGTCGGACAGGCAGGCAGGATAAATGCCGGATCGGCTACCCGGCGCACGTTGTCACGGACTCCAATCTCGTCCAGGTAGTCCTGCGTAACCGGCTCGCGGACGGTAATCAGATCAATCCGCCGCAAGATATCGGCAAACCGCTTCTCCCATTTTGGTCTGCTCGAGAACGGTCCGATCGACGCCGCCCAGACAATCGTGGGATCTCCCCGGTGAATTGCGGCGTGAAGAGGGCTGAAGAATAATAGCGTCGCAAGAAAGCCGTAATCGTACGAAAGGTTGTCGCCACCCAATGCCAGCAAAGCCACGGCGTCGTCTAGGGCGCGATGCACTTTCATCGGCGGGAACCGTTCTAGAACGCGCGAGGCAAGAACTCGTGCGCCCCACGGATAGAAGCTCGGCAGGCCCCGGTGGCTCGTTTCCCATAGCTGCCCGGCCGAATGATTGTCCGGCTCGTGGATGCTGAATTGGGGATCGTCGTTATGAAAGATATTCGCATGCAACCGGGAATACTCCGGCAAGTAACGATCCAAGATCATTTGCGTAGTCAACCGAAGCGCCTGGCACCCACGATTACTATCGAAGTTGTTCCCGTGCAGAACAATGGACTTGCGCCGCACGGGGTGCCTATTGCGTTGAATGGATCGCCATCTACCGAGCGTGGCCACTCCCGTGGAAGCCACCGAGCCGCCATTTTTTGGATACGCGTTCATAGTCTCTTGCTCACCACTAAGCTGCACGAGAATTGGCCTCATGGGACCTAAACACCCCAGTTTCACTTTGCTTGCGTTCACTGGGCTTGTCAAGATAATCTTCGGACAGTGTGGGAATTTTCCTAAATCCGAAAGGCAGAAACCCTACGGAGATAGATACTTTCCCCCGCAGACCCACTAAGGCGGGGGCCCGAAAGAGTGGCCTTCCCGATAGGCTCATCCGACCGTACACACAGTTGAATGGGGTAACGAGCAAGAAAATGATTACAGTCAGGTCCCGAGAATCGTGTTGGCAAGCTGTACTACTAACTGGACTTTTGCAATCTGGTCCCCTCTCCCTCTGGGAGAGGGTTAGGGTGAGGGCGATTGGCTGAGAAACGCTTTGCCTTGCTTGCGTGTCTCCACCAAACCCTCACCCCCTGCCCCTCTCCCAAAGGGAGAGGGGAGATCAGATCCGCAGTTTGCAAAAGTCCAGTACTAACTCTAAAGATCGTTAAGTTTTTGACAAAGTCTAGCGACCCGCCGGGAGCGGGTTCACTGGATTGGTGCGGAAGCACCTATTGGTTGGCGGCCCTGCCGCCCTGTGTGGTTGCCCGAAAACCAAGGCGACCGAACTATCCGTATCGACTGGGAAGGGTGATCGGCGGGGTTGCAGCAGGGGCAGCCGGTGACTAGAATTCCGGCTAGTCATGTAGTTGAACGTGATGGCGGAAAGCCTATCAAGATAGGTCTGTAAAACCGCGATCGAGCGTCAAACATGTCTAAGTGGCTCACGCGTCGACGTTTTCTTGGCTCTGCGGCGGCCGGTGATCTTGTGGGCGCGGGGACCCATTTCTTCGGTCCCACGATTCTTGCTGCTCACGCGTCGACCGTTTTCGATGAAAGCCACTATTCCGGGATCGATTCGACCACTACTGCCCGCGATCGGGCCTCGGCGGTCAAGCGACAGTTCGGCCAGCAATGGACGTTGGTACGCGTAGGCGTGAGTGGAGCCGACTGGCGAGCCACCTGTTTCGCCACGCTGCCTTACGTCGTTCTGCCCGTGATGCTGATCGCCCGCGACAAGTACGTCAACCAACGGGCCGTGGCCACGGCTCTGAGTTGCTACCGTTCGGCGCTGCACTATGTTCACGCCTGGTATGGCCGTCGCGTGGGAACTACCTTTCGACTGCTTCGACCTCTTGTGATTCCCACGAACCTCGATTCGGCCCAATGGAATGCGATCTGCGAAAGAACACGGGTTGATGCCCATCGCGGTGCCCTGGTTGACGCGGCCGTCGCGGCGTGCTTGCAACACTTGCCACATCCGGGCGATAAACCACGCCGATTCGGCTGTATGCTAAACATGCTCCTGGCCGCCGTGGCGTTGGGCGCTGTCGGCTACGTGCTCTGGGAAAAATACCAACAACGTCAACTGGCGGTAAACGAGGCGGTTACGCGAGGCGTGTCGGCAGGCCGGGCGATTATCGAAGGCGAAACCAAAGCGGCCGTCAACGCGCTGCGCGAAGCGGCCCACAAATCGGAATCGGCCGGACGCCAGGATCTCGCCGCGCTGCTGCGCGATGCGGTTGACTTCGTCGACAAAGCCAGGGTCGCTTCCGCCGACCAACCAAGTGGGCTGCTCAATAGCGACTCCTGTCGTGAACTGCTCGTCAAAGAAGACCCGGGAATAGTGCAAGCGGTTTACCAGCATCCCAAGGGAGTCGTCAACGTGATGATTGTCGCATTGGCCGACAAAACAAGCGACCGGCCGCTGGTCGAGCGATCGGGTGACGGTTGGGGCGTCGGATGGTCGAAACGTATTCCGGCGGGCACCTATTATCTGTGCGGTGTCATGACGACGGCAAAGGCGGCCGACGAGGTAGCCGCCTGGTTCGACCAGCCCGAGCGGCTACCGGCTCCGGAGTTTCGGATCGCCCAGTCGCTTGAGCCGGCATCACCCGACTACGCAATCGCCAATCCGCTTCGAAAGACGTCACCGCCCAAGCCGCCTCTGCCGACCCCAAAACCTCCGGTCGGCGGGCAAGCGAGCGTCAGGGAGAAGACGGTAGCCCGGGCTACGGACAATAAACGGGTAACGCCGCGGCAGAAACAACTTTTGATCGATGGCTGGAAAGCCCTACGCGACAAGGACCTCGACGCGGCTCGCAAGTCATTCCGGCGAGCCGAAGCAAATGGCGGCCTCGGGGCAAACGAGGCCCGTCTGGCACTGGAGGCAGCCGGCGATGTCGAGGCCCTGCAACGCAAGCCGTTGTTTCTCATCTGCCTCGAGCCGCGAGGCGTGTCGTCCTGGGGTCTGTCGCATGATAAGTCCAGCAAGTTTGGCTTCATCAATGGCGACGGCCGGATCGTTATCCAACCGGTATGGGATGACGCCTTCGCTTTCGAGGAAGGAAGAGCTTGGGTCAAGAAGGACGAGAAAGTGGGCTTCATCGACCGCGATGGCAAAGTCGTCATTTCGCCCGAATGGGACCAGGCTACTTCGTTCCAGGAAGGAAGGGCGGCCGTGAAAAAGAATGACAAATGGGGGTTCGTCGACCGTCAGGGAAACATCGTCATCAAACCAACCTGGGATCGCGACAAACACCACGGCCCCAAGTTGGGGCGATTCCGCGAAGGCCTTGCGAGCGTTGAACGGCAGGGGAAGCATGGGTTTATCAACTGGTACGGAACGCTGGTCATCCCGCCAACCTGGGAAGCATTCGAATTGATCGGGTTCAACGAAGGCCTGGTACCAGCCAAGAAAGACGGCAAATGGGGACTAATCGACAATCGAGGAAACGTCGTGGCCGCGCCCACGTGGGATAGCGTGTGGACGGTTTCCGAGGGCCGGGCCATGGTCAGGAAGAACAAGAAGATGGGATTCCTCGATGAGAACGGCAAGGTGGTCGTTCTTTTGGTGTGGGATCGCGCTGCCGGTTTCCACGAGGGATTGGCCGCCGTATCGAAGGGGAAACAATGGGGGTTTATCAATACGGCCGGCAAGATCATCATCGAACCTGCTTGGGATTCGGTCCAGGCTTTCTCCGAAGGACTAGCGTTGGTCAAAACACATGACAAGTGGGGCTTCATCGCCAAAGATGGAAAGGTCGTCCGTCAGCCAACTTGGGACCTCGGGTTGGGTGGCCGTTTTCACGAAGGCTTGCTGCGCGTCGGGAAGGAAATGAAGTATGGCTTCATCGACCGGCAGGGGAAGGTCGTGATTGAATCGAAGTGGTTTGGCAGTGCCCCCCGATTCACCAACGGCCTTGTTGCTGTGTACGAAAAACAGCCATCTACGGAAGCCGCCCGAATGTGCTACCTTGACCGCCGGGGTAAAGTTGTCTGGAATTCCAAATGCACGCCGCAACGGACAAACAGCGCCCGTTGAAAAGGGCGATGTCCAATCAACACGGCTTGTAGGAGGCGACCCCTGCCACCGACTGCAACTAGCGAGTGTTCCCGCCATCCGTGGCCTCCTCCTAATATGTACCGGGTTACTAAACCGCTTCGGAGCATGGCCAAACAAGTCTGCCCGGGCTGCCCGACACTGGTTTTGCCAGGTGTTAGGGGAGCGGATTGCCGGGTCGTCGCTTGTTTGTGCGATTTGCATCCGGTCGCCCCCCTTGTTATGATGACGACATCCATGTGCGGGTCCACGATTGCGGCCTCGGCGAACCCGCGGCACTCCACGCATTTCCTCTCGATTACCCAAGGAGCAACTGCACGATGAAACGACAGTTCACACACATCGCGGCGATCCTCGCAGTTCTGGTGACGACCGGTCGGGCGCTCGAGGCGCCGGCCGACGAGGGACTCATTCGCGTCGGCAACGGCGTTAGCTCCAAGACGGATCCGAAGGCGGCCGGCGTGGAAGCGGCCGCGCTGGCGAAATCGGCGCTGGGATGCGGCTGCACTCCGAAGGCCGTCCTGGTCTTCGACCAAACGCCCGCAACTCCCGAAGCCAAGAAAGCCATGCTCGAAGGCATTGCGACCATCTTCCCGAAACGTCTTATCCACGGCTGTTCGGCATATGCCCCGATCACCGACAAGAGCAACACCGGCACGGTAGGCGTGATGGCGATTGGCGGGAAGGTTACGGTCAGCGTGGCCGTGGCCAATCTCACTGGCGGCCACGAATCGTGCGGCAAGCGGCTGGGCGAATCGCTCAAGGCCGCGAGCAAGTGCGATGCGAAGGGGAAGCTGGCCATCCTCGTCGGCAGCAGTCATTACAACTCGAACGACCAGTTAGTCAAGGGCGTCCACGGCGTCTTGGGCGACGAGGTAAAGCTTGCCGGCGGCGCGGCGTCCAAGGGCGAGCTCGTCTACTATCAGGGCGAACTGGTCCGGGAGAAGTCGAACATAGGCGTGCTGCTTTGCGGCCCTTTCTCGTGCAGTTTCGCGGCCGGTGAAGGCAAGAAACCCCAGGTCGCCCAGACCACGGCCGCCGCGGCGAAGAAAGCTCGCGCGGAAGCGGTCGGACAACCGATCTTCGCCCTGGTCTGCGACTGCGGCGGAAGACGCGGTTGGTTCGGCCAGGACATCGCTAACGAACTTGACCTGATAAAGGCGGGTGTCGGCGACATGCCGATCTTCGGTTTCTACGGCAGCGGCGAGACCGGCCCGAAGGACAACCAAAGCCCCCCGCGCGGCGTCGGATACACGATCTTCGTGTGCATCATCTCGGCGGTCAAGTAACGATGATTGGAGGGAGTGGTTTTAGGTTGATCGCTGAGCAGTCGGTTATTCGACTCTCGGAGGTAGAACCGGGGAGCCTGTCCTATATCTGGTTTGTGGAGACCAAGTTACGTGGCCGTACCAGGCGCAATTGTTGAACTGTGTGATCGGTTTCGGCGGAATGACGCCAGCTACCGCTCGACGTCGTATAACGAAACGCAACTGCGCCGCGAGTTCGTCGATCCGCTTTTCAAAGCGCTGGGCTGGGATGTCGACAACGAACAGGGCTATGCCGAAGCCTACAAGGACGTGGTTCACGAAGACTCGATCAAGGTCGGCGGCTCGACGAAGAAGGCTCCCGATTATGCGTTCCGCATCGGTGGCGTGCGGAAGTTCTTCGTGGAAGCGAAGAAGCCGGCCGTCAACATTGCCCGAGACATCAGCCCGGCCTTTCAACTGCGGCGTTATGCCTGGTCGGCCAAGCTGCCGCTGTCGATTTTGACGGATTTCGAGGAATTCGCGGTCTACGATTGCCGTGTGCGGCCGGAGAAGAACGACAAGGCGTCGAAGGCCCGCACGCTATACCTGAACTACCAGCAATACGACGAGCAGTGGGACGAGATCGCCTCGATCTTTTCGCGAGACGCGATCCTCAAGGGGTCGTTCGACAAGTACGCCGAATCGACGAGGAAGAAGCGCGGCACGGCCGAAGTTGACGATGCGTTTCTCAAGGAGATCGAGCAGTGGCGCATCGACCTTGCCCGCAATCTGGCCCTGCGCAACCCGAACCTGTCGCAGCGCGAACTCAACTTCGGTGTACAGAAGACCATCGACCGTATCATCTTCCTGCGTATCTGTGAAGACCGCGGCATGGAAGTATACGGTCAACTGCAATCGCTACCGGCCGGGCCGAAGATCTACCCCCGCTTGTGCGAACTGTTTCGCAAGGCCGACGAGCGCTACAACTCCGGACTGTTCCACTTCAGCCGGGAAAAGGAACGTACCGAGGCGCCCGACGAGTTTACGTTATCGCTGAATATCGACGACCGCGTGCTGAAGGACATTCTGGGCCGACTCTACTATCCCGAAAGCCCCTACGAATTCTCGGTCTTGGGCGCGGACATTCTGGGCCAGGTCTACGAGCAGTTCCTGGGCAAGGTAATTCGGCTCACCAAGGGGCATCAGGCCAAGGTCGAAGACAAGCCGGAGGTCAAGAAGGCGGGCGGCGTCTATTACACGCCAACCTACATCGTCGATTACATCGTCCAGCAAACGGTAGGCCAACTGCTCGAGGGCAAGCAGCCGCACGAGGTGGCGGCGCGCACGAAGACGACTTGGAAGCCAGCCAAGCGGGGCCGCCCACTGTCGGTGCTCGATCCGGCCTGCGGCAGCGGGTCGTTCCTGATTGGCGCGTATCAATATCTGCTTGACTGGTATCGCGACTGGTACGTCGAGCACGGGCCGGCCAAGTACAAGGACCGCATCTACCAAACTCGCAACAACGAGTGGCGGCTGACCACGGTGGAGCGCAAGCGAATCCTGCTGGACCACATTTACGGCGTCGACATCGACCCGGCGGCGGTTGAAGTCACGAAGCTATCGCTGCTGCTAAAGGTGCTCGAAGGCGAGAACCAGGAAACGCTGCAGCGCCAATTGCGGCTCTTCCGCGAGCGCGCGCTCCCCGATCTGGCCGACAACATTAAATGCGGCAACAGCCTCATCGGCCCCGATTTCTACCAAGGCAAGCAACTCGACCTGTTCGACGAAGAAGATCGCCTGCGGATCAACGCCTTCGACTGGCAAGCCGAGTTTCCGCACGTTTTCCCCTCTCGCACTACGAGAGGGCCGGGTAAGGGCGCCGGCGGCTTCGACGCGGTGATTGGCAATCCGCCGTACGTGCGAATGGAGGAATTCAAGGACATAAAGCTGTATCTACGAAGTCATTACACATGCCACGACGAGAGAAGCGATTTGTATGTCTATTTCATTGAGAAGGAGCATTTGCTGCTGAAAAGAGGAGGCGTGTTCGGGATGATTGTGTCTAATAAGTTCATTCGCGCGAAATACGGGCAACCTTTGCGTGGATTCTTGGAATCGAACACGACGATCAAGTCCGTCGTTGATTTGGCCGGGTTGCCCGTGTTTCGCGGCGCTACGGTACGAACGATCGTCTTGATCACCGAAAACGAGCGCGGCAACGGTCGGCGGCGTGTTACCTACTCTCCGCCGCCGCGGGCAGACGATCTTCTTGCCGTGGAGGCAGGAATCCGGACCCTGGCCGATGTGACAACTCCGCAATCGTATCGCCTTCCCCTGGCTGAACTGCGCGAAGCCGGTTGGCGGCTGATCCGGCCCGAGCACGCCCGGTTGATGGAATCGCTGTGCGGCCGAGGCGTGACGCTTCGAGACTTCACGGACGGTCGAATCTGTCGCGGCATTGTGTCGGGATTGACCGACGCGTTTGTTGTCGGCAGGGCGCGTCGCGACGAGATCGTGTCGCGCAATCCCGAGGCCGCCGAAATCATCCGTCCGTTTCTTCAGGGCCGGCAGATTCGGCGGTACGAGGTGGAACGAACGGACAAGTTCCTGATATACACCCGTCACGGCATCGACATGGAGCCCTACCCGGCCGTCATCGATCACCTGGCACCGTTCCGGCGGCGATTGGAGAAACGCGCCACGCGGCAGGCCTGGTACGAACTTCAACAGCCACAGTTTGCTTACGCGGACTTCCTTGAGTCGCCGAAGATCGTCTTTCCGGATATTGCAACCGGATGTCGATTCGCACTGGACGATGCGGGCCATTTCGGCGCGAACACATTGTACTTTCTTCCGACCGATGACCGCGCGTTGCTGGGGTTGCTGAACTCTCGTCTGGCCTTCTTCTTTTTCCAGCAGACCTGCGCGGCACTGGAAGGCCCGGCGGAATCGTACTTGCGGTTCTTCGGCCAGTATCTGGAAGGCTTTCCGGTCTCGTTGCCAGAAACTAAAGATTCGAGCCGGGATGACCTAGTCGGATTCGCCAGGCAAATGCAGGCATTCCACGGCAAACTCCGGGCCGCCAAGACACCCCACGAGCGGGCAGCGCTAACTCGTCGGATCGAGGCAACGGATCGGGAGATTGACGACTTGGTGTACGAGTTGTACGATCTGTCGGACGAGGAGATCCGCATCGTCGAGGAGGCCACCGCCCGATGAAACCACGCAAAGTCTTGGAAAAGATTCTCGGCGGTTCGCGAAATGTCCGATTCGCCGATATGCGACGGTTAATCGAAGCGTTCGGGTTCACGTTGGCGCGAGTGAGCGGCAGCCATCACATCTTCACCCACCCGAACGTTCCCGAATTGGTCAATCTGCAAGAAGTCGGCGGGCAGGCCAAACCGTATCAGATTCGGCAATTTCTGAAACTTGTCGAAGAGTATAATGTGGCGTTGGAGGACAATCAGCCATGAAAGACTACCATATCAACATCTTCCACAGTGAAGAGGACGGCGGGTATATCGCCGACATTCCCGACCTCAAGAACTGCTCGGCCTTCGGCGAAACGCCCGAAGAGGCACTTAGGGAAGTCGAAATCGCCAAGGCCGCTTGGCTGGAAGCGGCCCGAGCGGAGGGCAAACCGATACCCCCGCCCAAATACCGACCGGTGATCTACGAGCTCGGCTAGCACTACATCGCTATGTTGTTGCGACTCAGCAATCCTTTGATTCGGAGATGGAATTGATGTCGCCCCCTTCTGCTTGCACGGCTGTACTAACTGCATTACTGTTGGCCGCCCTGGGCCTGTTCGCGCCGCCGGCCGGCGCGGCCGAGGACGTTTTGATTGCCGACTTCGAGAAGGGCTACGGCGACTGGAAAGCGACGGGCGACTGCTTTGGACCCGAGCCGGCCGATGGAACGCTCGCCAGACAGCACCCCGTAAGCGGATTCCTCGGCAAGCGGCTCGTCAACACGTTCCGGGACGGCGACCGGACGACCGGCACGCTGACGAGTCCGGAGTTCACGATCCAGCGGCCGTTCATCACGTTCCTTATCGGCGGCGGGGCGCACGCCGACGGCACGTATATGGAGCTTCTCGTCGACGGCCAGCGGCGTAGCCACGCGATGGGCAAGGCCAAGGAGACGCTTGAATGGGGTCATTTCGAAGTTAAGCAGTTCGTCGGCAAGAAAGCCACGCTAAGGATCGTCGACCAGAGCACGTCGGGGTGGGGGCACATCAACGTCGACCAGATCGCCATGAGCGACCGCCCCAGGGGCGCGGCCGCGTTGGCCGTCCTCTCGCCCGAACAGCAGCGAGAGAATATGAAACGAGCGATTGACAAGCTTGGCTGCAAGCAGCTCATCTTCTGCACGCGTGAAGTCGATGGCGACGGGCATTGGTACGCCAACTTCAGCTACCGGTCGAACGACCCCGACCACAACGTGTACCATGACGGCGGAAGGCTTTGCCGCTTGAACCTTGAGACGGGCAAGACGACCGTGCTGCTGGAAGACACCCAGGGCGGCGTTCGCGACCCGCAGATGCACTACGACGGCGAGAAGATCCTCTTCTCCTACCGAAAGGGCGGCCAACCGTTCTATCGTCTTTATGAAATCAATATCGACGGTAGCGGCCTGAAGCAACTGACCGACGGACCGTACGACGACATCGAGCCAATTTACCTGCCCGACGGCGATATCATCTTCTGTCGAGC
>Ga0255448_1017_pt1 | contig 12874 bp, 7 predicted proteins | sample ANMaggSSYBR02J12_FD_182657 | JGI IMG/M metagenome (GOLD analysis project Ga0255448, IMG submission 182657) | Sediment cell enrichment communities from methane seep in Santa Monica Basin, California, United Staets - ANME aggregate JGI... | ecosystem: Environmental > Aquatic > Marine > Cold seeps >...
ATCGACGACGAGGAAGTGATCGGCCTGAGCTGTCGGCGCATCCTGGGCCCCGATGGTCACGAGGTCCAGTCGCACGAGGACCCGCTAGCCGGTTTGAGGGCGGCCCTGTCGGGTGATTTCGACCTCGTGCTGGTGGACCTGATGATGCCCGGCCTCGACGGGTTGGATATACTCCAGCAGATCAAGGCGGCCGGCATATCCTCGGATGTGATCATCATCACCGGCCACTCGACCGTCGAGTCGGCGGTCGAGGCCATGAAGCTGGGAGCGACCGATTACCTGAGCAAGCCGTTCTCACCCGGCCAACTCAAGATGGTCCTGCGAAAAGCGTGGGAACACTCCGCGCTGATCCGCGAGAACGCCGCCCTGCGGCAGGAACTCGAAGTGCAACGCGGGTTCGAGGGGATCATCGGCGATAGCCGGCCCATGGAACGTGTCTTCTCGCTCATCAAACGCGTGGCGCCCACCGACGGCACGGTGCTGATCACTGGCGAGAGCGGCACGGGCAAGGAGATGGTGGTTCGCGCGATCCACCGCTTGAGCCGTCGCAAGGATCATTCGCTTCTGGCCTGCGATTGCACGGCACTGGTCTCGACTCTCCTGGAGAGCGAGTTGTTCGGCCACGTCAAGGGCTCCTTCTCAGGCGCCATTGCGGCGAAGCAGGGCCTCTTCCATGCTGCTCATGAGGGAACGCTCTTCCTAGATGAAGTGGCCAATTTGAGCATGGAAACACAGGGCAAACTGCTGAGGGTGCTGGAGACGAAGCGGGTCAAGAAGGTGGGCGATACGGGTGAAAATAAGGTCGACATTCGATTGATTACCGCCACCAACCGCGATCTGGGTGAGATGGTGGCGGACGGCGAGTTTCGCGAGGACTTATTCTACAGGCTCAACGTGGTGCCAATCTTCCTGCCGCCGCTCCGCGAGCGGCATGGCGACGTCCCTCGGCTGGCCATGGCGTTCCTGGAGCGATCCTGCAAAAAGCTGGATGTCCCCATGCGCTGCTTCTCGCCCGGGGCCATGGCGAAGATGGAGAGCTACGATTGGCCGGGCAACGTCCGCGAGCTGCGGAATATCGTGGAGCGGATGGCCATCCTCTGGGGCGGTGAGCGTATCGAATCGCGGCATCTGCCACCCGAGATTCGACGCGCCACGCCGCGAGGAACCCTCACGCAGTTGCCAACGAACTGGGAGGAGTTCAAGCAGCTCAAGCAGCAGATACGCGACGCGGCCGTACAGGAGTTGGAGCGGCGATTCCTCGCCGAAGCTCTCGAACGGTGCGAAGGCAACGTGAGCCGCGCCGCCGAGAACGTGGGAATCCAACGCACGAATTTCCATGCTCTGATGAGGAAGTACGGTTTGACTTCCGATATCGGGTCTTGATTACCCGGCCGTCGGCTCCCGAAAGCGTTGGCCACGCTTTCCCGAGAAGAGAGGGTAGGTTTTTTGCTCGCATTTTCACGCCGAGCAGCAAACTTCCATGCCTCGCGCCAAGTAGTGAACTCGCGTTTCGTACAGTGTATGGCTGGTTCATACGCGCCTTCTTTTTCGGCCGCTCTTTCCAGGCCGACGCGCGAAGTTGATTAAGCTCTTTACATCAACATCTTCAGCAACACTTGGCCCGCCGGTTGCCTCGTTGCCTGACTGCTTATCCGGGCGTCGGCACGGATATTGCATATAGAGCGTATCGGTTTCTAGTTCAGCGATACCGGTGTTCTGTTTGCCGCCATAAGAGGTGTAGCCGTGGTCGACCATCCCAGATTGCTTGTCGTCGATGATGACGAAGCGATTCTCCATGGTTGCCGGCGTATCTTCTCGCGACAGGGATACGAAGTAGAGACGATCGACAACGCCCGCGCGGGGCTCAGCCTCGCCACGTCGGACGATTACGCCGCCATCCTTTTGGATATCGAGATGCCTACGATGAGCGGTGTGGAATTTCTGGGACAACTTCGCGGCCGGAAGCCCGACCTGCCCGTCATCTTTATCACCGGCTACCCGAGCGTGTCGAGCGCGGCCTTGGCCGTGCGATTGGGCGCCTCCGACTACATCACGAAGCCGTTCACGCCGGAAGAGATCACGCAGGCACTTCAACAGTCACTGGGAAATCGAGCACTCAACGGCAAGAAGCGTTCCCCGGCAGGCCCCTCGGGGGCGGCCCAGGCGGGACCCTGGGCGGCGGCAAGCGGCGGACCGAGGTTCCTCGACGAATCGTGGTTCCAGTCGGGTAACGACGGGACGGTTCGGGTCGGCGTCATGCTGGGCAAACCGGTTGACTCGGCCATCGAGGCGATTCGGCTTCCACGAATCGGCGAAGCCGTCTATCGCGGCCTGCCCTTGGCGGGCTTGACTGTCCAGGGTCGGCAACGCATTCTGCCCTCGCCGGTCTCCGGTGTGGTTGTCGAAGTGAACTCGGCCCCCGAGCGATCACCATCGATGCTTTGGGAAGATCCGTTCGGCCGCGGCTGGCTGGCGTCGATCCATCCCACGCGTCTTGAAGAAGACACGGATTACTGCAAGCCGCGGCCTCTGCGGCTAGCCAACGCCGACGAGGCGTCGGGCGCGGCGCAGGCCGAGGCGTTGACGCTGCTGGGGTGTCGCGCCGAGGTGATCTCGCGTTGGGCGCCAACGCCCGCGCTACCCGACGACGAACCTTGCGTGCTGCTTGTCGACGCCGCTTCGTTCGGCCCTCGGGGCCCTGAACTGGTCGCGTGGGTGAACGATGACGAGCCGTCGACCCGGGTGGTGGTAATTGCTCCCGCCACGTCTCCGCACGAGGCGGCATATCGACAACGGAAGATCTTCTACTACGCAGTGGAGCCGTTCGCCGACAAGGAGATCATCGAGGTCCTCAACGCGGCGTTCCGGCCTCGCCGGGTGCCGTCGGCACGAGCAAGGCAGAGCAAGACGGCGTCGGACTCGTTGGGGATCATTTCGACCACGAACCGCAACGGCAAGAAGGTGTCGCTGCTGGCCGCGCGAGGGCTGATGTCGCGTAAGGAGGGAGTGGGTCGACGGGTGAGCGAGCAGTTGACCGGTCGGCTGTTTCCGATGAAGACCATGCCGGGCAAGGAGGTCATCTCGCAGGCGAGCCTGCTGGCCGCGGCAAGTGCGTGCGACCGATTGCTGGTGCTGGTGGTCAAGGAGATGGGCCGGCTGTCTGGCAGCCTTGCTTGCAAGCGGGGCGAGTTTTTCTCGCTGCCGGCCGAGACCGCCCGAAAAGTTACGGCCCTGCTCGTGCAACCCGCGATACCCGGCGGTGGCTTGAATAGTCTGGACGACCGCACGACGGCGGCGCTGGCCGAGCATATCCTTGCGGAAATCACAACCACTTAGCGGACTAGGAACGAGTCATGCTTGACGATCCGAGATTGCTTGTCGTGGACGATGAAGACGTGGTCTGCCAGGGCTGCCGTCGTATCTTCTCTCCCCGGGGATTCCAGGTGGAGACGAGTACGGATTCGCGCGAAGGGCTGGACCTGGCTCGTGCCAACGATTATGCCGCGGTCCTGCTCGACATCAAGATGCCGGTAATGGACGGGCTACAGTTCCTCGAGCGGCTGCGCCGCGAGAAACCCGACCTGCCCGTGATATTCATCACCGGGTTCCCCTGCGTACCCACGGCCGCCTCGGCCGTGCGGCTGGGGGCGACCGACTACGTCACCAAGCCGTTTACGCCGGACGAGATTACCCGCACGGTCGAAGAAACCCTGCGAAGTCGCGAACCATCAACTGGCCATGACGAAGACGTGAAAGACCAGGGGCGGCGGAACCTGATCTTGGCTAGCGCGGATCGGGTTTCCGCTCACACCGAGGCGAAGCAACTGAGATCGCTGGGTTGCGAAGTGCGGGTTGTGTCGGGTTGGGCCGAGTTGCAGCCGGCACTCGGCGACCCCGAGTACAACGTTCTCGTACTCGACGCGAGTTCGTTTGGCCCCGAAGGCCCGGGTCTGGTCGGCCGGGTCAACAGCGAATCGCCGTCCACCAGAACGGTGGTAATCGCACCTTCGGCCAGCCAATGGGAAAGCGCATATCGAGAGCAAAGCATCTTCTACTACGCCGTGGAACCGTTCGTCGACAACGAGATCGTGGAGATACTCGACGCGGTCTTCCATCCCCGGCCAAAGCCACTTCCGCACGCGCCGGCGGCGGGGGTCGTTTCCGAGTCGACCGGCGTAACCAACAGCGAACAGGAGGCACAAGTCATGTTAGACGCAATCGTAGCGTGCAATCGTGGGCTGGCCCACGAAAGAAGTGGCCAATTGGATCGCGCGGTCGCGTTCTTCTCCGAAGCGATCCGGCTCAACCCGCGTTTCAGCCGTGCCTACGAAGGCCGGGCACTTGTCCGCCGCGACGCCGGCAACCTGCAGGGCGCGCTGGCCGACTACACCGAGGCCATTCGCCTCAATCCGAACGACGCGGAAGCCTACGCGGGCCGGGGAATCGGCTATCTGGCCGATGGCGGATATACCAGGGAGAGCGGCTATCTCTCCGTCCGCCGCCAGCGCTGTTTCGACAAGGCCATCGACGACTTCGCGTCGGCGATCCGCATAGAGCCCCAAAACCCGGAACTCTACTTCTGGCGAGGCACCGGGTACAGGGTCAAGGGTGATGCCGAAAAGGCCGTCGCCAATTTCGCCGAAGCGATCCGGCTGAAGGCCGACCACGCGAAGAGCTACCTGGGTCGGGCACGCGTGCTGGAGCAACTGGGCGAAACCGAAAAGGCTCAAGACGATTACCGCAAGGCGGAACAATTAAACCCGCACGAACAAATAACTCGACGCGGCACGTAGCCGCAACCATACCTGTTTGGCCTCGACGGCCGCGTCGGGAGTACGCCCTGCCGGGCCGCATGTAGTCGGCGGGTGTTCGGCGTGCTTAACCTGCCAACAACAACCAAGCGTTGGAGATAACTAAATGATCGTACAAACGTCTGGCAAAAAGAGCCCTTCATTCCTCGACGAGGTCATCGCGGCCACGCCCGGGGGTGAAAAGATCGCACACTGCATGCAGTGTGGAAGCTGTGGCGGGTCGTGCCCCAATGCGGCCGACATGGACCACACGCCGCGAACGCTGTTCGCGCTGATCAACGCTGGGCAACGGGAGAAGGTGCTCTCGTCCAATGCGTTCTGGTGCTGCGTATCGTGCTACTCCTGCACGGCACGATGCCCGCAGAACATCCCGATCACCGACATTATGTACGCTTTGAAGCGGCTTTCGCTTCGTAGCGGGTTGGCGGCCGACACGGACGCACCCGCCCTGGCACGCACGTTTACCGGCCTGCTGGACCGTTACGGCCGGAGCTTCGAGTTCGGTCTGGCCAGTCGCTACTACCTATTCAACAAGCCGCTTAGCATGTTGAAGATGGGCCCCTTGGGCCTGTCGATGTTCACTCGCGGACGCATGTCGCTCGTTCCCAGCAAGATCCGCCAGTTGGACCAACTTCAGAATATCATCAAAAGAGCAAGAGAGATCGGAGGTGAGTCTTGAATTACGGTTACTATCCCGGCTGCTCGTTGGAGTGCAACGCCGCCGCCTATGACTTCTCCACGCGAAAGGTCTGCGAGGCGCTCGGCCTGGGGTTGCGAGAACTGGACGACTGGAACTGCTGCGGAGCCACTGAGTACTTCACCCAGGACGAATTGACCGCCTGTTCGGTGATCGCTCGGAACCTGGCACTCGCCGAGGGCCAGTTCGATCAACTCGTCGCGCCCTGCGCGGCCTGCTACCTGAACCTGAAAAAGACCGACGGCCTGATGGCCGGCGACGCCGGTATGAACACGAAAATCAACCAGGCGCTTTCGGCCGGCGGGTTGAACTACACGGCCGGGGCCGTCAACGTGCGGCACCTGCTCGACGTGATATATACGGACGTCGGCGAGGAAGCCATCCGGGCGAAGGTCGTGAAGCCGCTTACGGGCATCAAAGTTGCCCCGTATTACGGTTGCCAGGTCGTGCGGCCGGCCAACGGGTTCGACGACCCCGAACACCCGGTCAAGCTCGACGAGCTGTTCACCTGGCTGGGCGCCGACGTGGTCGACTATCCGGTCAAGACCCACTGCTGCGGCGGCCACATGACGCAGATCAGCGAACCGCAGGCCTTCGAGTTGATTCGCCGCTTGATCCAAAGCGCCGTCGATTCCCAGGCGGACGTTATCCTCTGCATGTGCCCCATGTGCCAGTTGAACCTCGACGCTTACCAGCGGAACGTCAACGGGTACTTCCACACCGATTTCAAAATGCCGATCATTTACTTCACGCAACTGATGGGTGTCGCTTTCGGTATCGACTCCAAGGAACTCGGCTTCGGCAAGGAGATCGTGCCGGCCGAGGCCATGATCCGCCGCAAGCTGGCCGCCGTCGCCGCCGAAGCAACCGCGTAACCCATCAACCGCCAACCCGCGCAGTTGCCCGACGGGGCTTCATGTGGAAGGCGACTTTCGCGGGCTGACCCGCACAACAAGAGAACACTAAAAAGATAAGCTGGAGGTTAATTATGGCTGAAAAGGTGGGCATCTACGTATGCCATTGTGGCAGCAACATCGCCGGTGTGGTCGATGTCGAAGCTGTCGCCAAGTGGGCGGGCGAGAGCATCGACGACGTCGTCGTCGCCCGAGACTACAAGTTCATGTGCTCCTCGCAAGGGCAGCAGATGATCGAGGAGGACATCAAGAGCAAGGGGCTCACTCGGGTGGTGGTGGCGGCCTGCTCGCCACACCTGCACGAGAAGACGTTTCGCACGGCGTGCGAGAACGCCGGGCTCAACCCTTACCTGTTCCAGATGGCCAACATCCGCGAACTGGTCTCCTGGGTGACCAAGGACAAGGCCGCCGCTACCGAGAAGGCCAAGGCCGCGATCATCGCCGCCGCCGAACGCGTCAAGCTGCAAAAGCCGCTCGTGCCCACGCCCGTCAAGGTCAACCCGGCCACGCTGGTCGTGGGTGGAGGCGTGGCCGGAATCCAGGCCACCCTGGAACTGGCCGACGGCGGACACCACGTCTATCTGGTCGAACGCGAGCCGAGCATCGGCGGGCACATGGCGCAGCTCGACAAGACGTTCCCAACCCTCGACTGCTCGGCCTGCATTCTAACGCCCAAGATGTCGGAGGTCGGACAGCACGAGAACGTCACGCTGCTGGCCTACAGCGAGGTCGAAGAGGTGAGTGGCTCGGTGGGTAACTTCAAGGTCAAGATCCGCAAGAAGGCGAAGTACGTCAACGAGGATCTCTGCAACGGCTGCGGCATATGCAGCCAGAAGTGCCCCAGCAAGGTCATCGACCACGTCTTCGAAGCCGGCATCGGGCAACGGAAGGCTATCTACAGCCCCTTCCCCCAGGCCGTACCCCGAACGCCCGTCATCGATACCGAAGCCTGTATCTGGTTCCAACGCGGCAAGTGCCAGGTCTGCCAGAAGATCTGCCCGACCGGCGCCATCGACTACGATCAGAAGGACGAGATCGTCGAGGTGGAGGTGGGCAATATTCTTGTCACCACCGGCTGGAAGCTGTTCGATTGCAAGAAGACGACTCAGTACGGTTACGGCCGGCTGCCCAACGTCTACACCAACCTTGAGTTCGAGCGGCTCTGCAACTCGGCCGGCCCGACCGGCGGCAAGATTGTACTCCGCGACGGAAAAACCGTGCCCGAAAGCGTGGCCATCATCCACTGCGTGGGCAGCCGCGACATCAACCATAACGAGTACTGCTCGAACGTCTGCTGCATGGCCGCCTTGAAGTTCGGGCATCTGGTGCTCGAAAAGACGAATGCCGAGGTCTACTCCTTCTACATCGACATTCGAGCCAACAGCAAAGGCTACGAGGAGTTCTACCAACGCTTGCTGGGTGAGGGGATGCACTTCATCCGCGGCAAGGTGGCCGAGGTGACCGACGCCGGGCGAATGCCCTTCGAGGACGGCAAGACGATCGTCCAGGTAGAAGACACCTTATTGGGAATGCAGCGACGTATTCCCGTCGACATGGTCATCCTCATGGGAGCCATGGAGCCGCAGGCCGACTCGAAGGAGACCGGGCTGAAGTGTGGAATCTCCTGCAACCAGGCGGGCTGGTACACCGAGCGGCACCCAAAGCTCGACCCGGTCGCCACCAGCACCGACGGCATCTTCGTGGCCGGCGTCTGCCAGGGCCCCAAGGACATTCCCGCCTCGGTCGCCCAGGGTTCGGCTGCCGCTGCTCGAATCGGGTCGATGATCGCCAAGGGCACCGTGCTGATCGAGCCGATAACTGCCTCGGTCGACGAGGAGAAGTGCTCCGGCTGCCGGCTGTGCAACGGGCTGTGCTCGTACAACGCCGTCTCCTTTGACCCCGAGAAGCACGTCAGCGTCGTCAATAACTCGATGTGCAAAGGCTGCGGAACATGCGTGGCGAGTTGCCCATCGGGCGCTATCACCGCCTCGCACTACACCGACGAGCAGATCTATGCCGAGATCGAAGGCGCCCTGTGGGATGGCCACATGAAGCCTAAGTTCAAGGCCAAGCGTCGCAAGAAGGAAGATGCCCCGGCCAAAACATCGGCGGCCAGGCAACCCGAAGCGGCGGTCAAGTAGTGTTTGCCGACAAGAGTCTCCTCCCCCCTCCACCCCTCCCGCATCGGGAGGGGCGGAGGACCGGGGGTGCGTCGGAACTTGATACTCGGAATCAAAGGCTCTTCCGTTTCTGGGGCAAAACGCTTGTCTGTTGACAGTTTCCGTGGTTCTGTCAACGATCGGCGAGCTGCGGGGTTCATCCCCGCGCGGGGCAGCGCCGGGATAAACCCGGCGGCTCGCTCTTGCACCTATAAACGGAAGAGCAACGCCGCAAGGTAGGGTGGCACCCTTTTTCAACGGGCTGCTAACCCGGATTATTCATCACTTGATCGTAACCCGAAGCGTAAGCGAGGGACGCCAAACGAGTTTGGTCGCCCGCCCGTCACGCGTGCGATGAAACAATGTGTCGCGGCAAGTGCCAAGTCAAATGCGAGAGAATCCGCCTAGCGCTTTGTCACAGCTAAAGATTCGGGTCGGGTGCCATGCCCACGCTTGCGTGGGCATGCTAAGAATCTCGATCAACATGCCCACGCTTGCGTGGGCATGGCACCCGAAAGTTCAGGCTTGACACAGCACTAGCGTCCCTCGCTTACGCTTCGGGTTACGATTGGTCTGGTGAATAATCCGGGCCCTGCTGCCCCGCGCATCTTGAAAACCATCCGCGTTGCCTGTAGCCTGTGTTCGTCGGGCCAAGGGCGTTTCGCTGTTCCGTCGAGTCCCGCGGGTTATGCTTTGCGCCCGGGACCTGCGTTCCGGTTCATCTTATTACTGGACTTTTGCAAACTGTGGAACTGATCTCCCCTCTCCCTTTGGGAGAGGGGCCGGGGGTGAGGGTTTAGTAGAGACACGCAAACGAGCCAAAGCGTTTCTCGGCCAATCGCCCTCACCTTAACCCTCTCCCAGAGGGAGAGGGGACCAGATTGCAAAAGTCCAGTTAGTACCGAAAGGTTGACTAGATGAGAGATATGCTTACTCGCCGCCAGTTCCTGGCCGGCACTTCGGCGGTCGGCGCCGCGATGGGGTTGGGAACACTTCGAGGCCTTGCGCCGGCGGTAGCCAAGGATACATCGAGTCCCAACGAAGCCGTTCGGGTTGCTTCGATCGGTGTTCGCGGCAAGGGCCAGGCGCACATCGGCGGTTTGGAAAGTGTCGAGGGCGTGAAGGTCGTCGCGCTGTGCGACGTCGACCAGTCGATCCTCGGCGCCCGGGCCGAGCAGCTCGAAAAGCGAACCGGTCGCAAGGTGAAACACTACTCCGACTACCGCAAACTGCTGGACGACGATCAGATCGACGCCGTGAGCATCGCCACGCCAAACCACACGCATTCGCTGATCGGTATCGCGGCGATGCAGTCGGGCAAGGACGTTTACGTCGAGAAGCCCTGCTCGCACAACATCTGGGAGGGACGGCAGTTGGTGGCGGCGGCCAGGAAGTACAAGCGGATGTGCCAGCACGGCACGCAGGGCCGAAGTTGCCCGGCGATCGAGGAGGGTATCCGCAAGATCCACGAAGGCCTGATCGGCGACGTCTACATGGCTCGAGGGCTGTGCTTCAAGTGGCGACCCTCGATCGGCCACGCGCCCGACGAACCGGTACCGCCGGGCGTCGACTACGACCGCTGGCTGGGTCCCGCGCCCAAGCGGCCCTTCAGCCGCAACCGGTTCCACTACAACTGGCACTGGCACTGGGACTACGGCAACGGCGACATGGGCAACCAGGGCGTGCACGAGATGGACATGGCCCGATGGGGCCTGGGCGTCGGGCTGCCCGAGAAGATCCACGCCGCCGGCGGGCACTTCATGTTCGACGACGATCAGGAAACACCCAACACGCTCGTCTGCATCTTCCAGTACCCCGGCCAGAAGAAGATGCTCGCCTTCGAAACCCGACATTGGATAACCAACCACGAGGGGTTCGGCTCGGAAGCTTCCAACGCGGTGGGCGTAACCTTTTTCGGGTCGGAAGGCTACATGCGGGTGAAGTACTTCGGCTACGAGACGTTCCTCGGCAAGCGACGCCAGCCGGGGCCCAGTGCCTCGGGCAGCCCCAACGAATACGAACGCTTCATTGCCGGCGTGCGCAGCCGCAAGCACGACGACCTGGGCGTGGAGATCGAGGACGGGCACCTCTCCTCGGCGCTGTGCCACCTGGGGAATATCTCCTACCGGCTGGGGCGTACCGTAAACTTCGATCCGGCCACCGAAACCTTTCCGGGCGACCAACAGGCAAACGCTATGCTCACGCGCGACTACCGCAAACCCTACGTGGTACCCAAGATCGCCTGAGCACGCAGTCGCTTCTCCAGCAACCAACTCAAAGGAGAGTTTATCGATGCGAACATTACAACAGCGGAAGCGTATCGTGGCGGGAGCGTCAATCGTCTTGGTCGCCTGGATGGTCTCGACGGCCTCCGCCGACCCCAACCGGGCAACAGCCCGAGAAGGGAAAGCCGGCTTCAAGACGCTCTTCGATGGCTCGGGTTTGGAGGGTTGGGAGCAGAAGGGCAACTGGGTCGTCGAGGATGGGGCGGTTTTCCGCGCCCGGCGCGGTGGCGGAATAACTTACAAGGCCATGAAGGTACCCAACGACTTCGAGCTGTGCTTCGACTGGAAGGTAGCCCAAGGCAGCAACAGCGGCGTCTACTACCGTCCCGGTCAGTACGAATATCAGATACTCGACAACAAACGACATCCCAACGGCCGCAACCCACGAACCACCGCCGCCTCACTCTACTTCTGCGTGGCACCTTCGCAGGACGCGACCCGACCACCGGGCAAGTGGAACACGGGCCGGGTGATCTGCAAGGGCACGGTGATCCAGCATTGGCTGAACGGCAAGAAGGTGGTCGACATTGACTACAGCGATCCGAAGTGGGCGGCCAACGTCGAGTTGCTTCGCTTGCGCGGCGCCGATCTGTCGGCTCGCGGCGCGTACGTGCACTTGCAGGATCACGGCGACCCGGTCTGGTACCGGAGCATCCGGCTTCGCCCCCTTGGTACGAGCGAAACGCTGGACCGCTCGCCCATCACCCCGCAGCCAATCTCAGACGAGATCCGTCAGGCCGAGCGGAAGAAGATCGAGCACATTCTCGAACAGCACAAACGGCGGGCGAAGGCGGGGAAGTAAGGTGATTCGCAAGAGCTGGACGAGTTTCAGAATGAGTTACCACTGACCATGCAACGCATGCAGATCGCCATGTACGGCCGATACTTCGTAGGTGCCGCACTGATTGCCTTCGCCACTTGCGGGGCGGCTCACGCCATGTCGCTCGATGGGCAATGGACGCTTCACCGCGGCGACTCGGCCGAAATGCCCAGCGCGAAGTCCGAATGGACCGAAGTTACCGTGCCGTCGTATCTCTCGCAGAAGAGCAAGCAACCGTATGCGTGGTATCGCCGCTCGTTCGCGGTGCCGGAGGAGTTCTCCGGTCGGCATGTCTTTATTCGCTTTGGGGCCGTGCGGTTTGTATCGGAGGTATACCTCAATGGCACTAAGGTCGGCGGGCATTACGGCGGCTGGGGGTCGTTTGAGATCGATATAACGGGCAAGTATCGCCTTGGGCAGCCGAACGAATTGGTTGTTCGCGTGCAGGACGTCACCGGCGTGATCGACCAGGTGATGGATTACTCCAAGCAGGGGCAAGGGATCCGCTTCGTCGCGCAAGCAAATGATTCGATCATGGCTCCGGTTGGCTCGCAATACGGCCGCTTCGGCATCTGGCAGTCGGTCGAACTGATTGCACGCCTCGCCGTCTACATTGATGATATCTTCGTCAAGACCTCGGTTCGGAAACATGAAATCGAGGTGGACGTTACGTTGCGTAATCTGGACAACTCGGCCCGAAAGATCCGCCTGGCGTCGCGAGTGAAGCAAGCCGACCTGACGATCGGCCAGACCGAACTGCAAGTGCCGGCCGGCAGGTCGGTTACGACAACACTCAAGCAAGATTGGCCGAACCCGCGGTTGTGGGGCCCCGAGGATCCGCATCTGTATCATCTAGTTACGACCGTGGACAACGTCGAAGGCCGGTTTGACACACGCAACACCCGTTTCGGCTTTCGCGAATTCTGGATCGACGGAACCAACCACGTGCTCAACGGAGTGCCGCTGAAGTTTCTCGCCACTGCCGGTCACCCGCGTGGCGAGTTGAACACTGGGTTGAGCAAGGCGAGCGCGGTTGATTTTTACCATCGTATCCGCCAGGCGGGTTGCGTTGCCATGCGACTGCACGCAAACATCTGGCCCAAGCCCTGGTATGAAGCGGCCGACGAGGTGGGCATTCCGCTGATCATGGAATCCGCCTTGTTCTGTTATTCGCGAAACTACGCTTTG
>Ga0255448_1014_pt2 | contig 12495 bp, 16 predicted proteins | sample ANMaggSSYBR02J12_FD_182657 | JGI IMG/M metagenome (GOLD analysis project Ga0255448, IMG submission 182657) | Sediment cell enrichment communities from methane seep in Santa Monica Basin, California, United Staets - ANME aggregate JGI... | ecosystem: Environmental > Aquatic > Marine > Cold seeps >...
TTTCGTTACATCTTCACGGGAATCGAGACCGTCGAAGAAGAGTCGCTGCAGCGTGCGCAGAAGTCGGTGAACGTGCAACGCCCCGTTGGCGAGCGGATCGAGAGTCTCTACGCGCACGGTTTGGCCGTCTTCGCCGGGTTCATCCTGGGGTTGGACGGCGAATCGGAGGAGACCGCCGATGCGATTCTCGCCTGTGTGGAAGAGAACGCATTGCCGGTGGCCATGATATCGTTGCTGGTGGCGATTCCGACCTCACAGTTGTCGCAGCGATTGGTGCGAGAGGGCCGGCTGATGGACCTGCAAGACAATCCGGTCGGACCCGGTCAACCGTTCACATTGCAGATGGATCCGTCGGAGGGTGTGATCCGAGATCATGCGTTGGGTGGGCTGAATTTCAAGACCGAGCGGAGCCGAGCCGATATTCTGGAAGACCAGATTCGCGTCATCAACGCACTCTACGACCCGGAGAGATTCATGTCGCGCGTGGCGGAGTTGGTCCTGCGCCTCCGCTCCGACCCCAAGCACAAGGTCGGTTTCTCCGAATGGTGGACGGACGTCAAGGGGTTCTGCCGTCTGATCGCATGGGTGCAGCGCCGACCGGAAACACGCAAACACTTCTGGCGCCTCCTGCGAAGAACTTTCGGGCTCGGAGTCGCCCAACGTGAAGTAACGGGGGCCATGGTAACGGTTTATCTGCACCTGGCAGAAATGCGGGCGGAGTTGGTCAAGAGCCTCAAACGCCGCCAGGTATGCGATCTGGAGATCGAGGCGCCCGCAGGCAACACCACACGGTGACCGGAGCTCACTCCGGATGAACATCAACCTGCACCGTGTTCGCCGGAACTGTGTCATCAATGGACCCTGGGTGAAACGCTCCTGCGGAGCGAACGGCCTTGGCGCGGTTGGCGCCAGAGTCCTCCCTCAACCGGGTGTCAAATGACAGGCGATTGCTGCTGTCGCAAGAAACGGTCAGTCAGAGGTTGCTCGGATACGCCGTATTCCCAAGGTTTGCTCGGACTCGCTAGGTCTCGACGATTTCCTCGCCCTTGGCCACCGTCAAAATCCACAATTCTGGCCCGGTGCTTGGCGGCACCGCCAATGACGCAAGTGCTTGACAGCAAACGAGGACGGAATTATTGTCAGGGGCATCGGCGACAAGGCCGATTTCTTGTTCAAGCTTGTAGTAGTCGCCGGGGATGGTCTCCGGCAGGTAACGCCAGATCGCGAGTTTTCCGGAGCTTGCATCTAGAAACGGAAGAGCCGAGGAAATGAACATGCACTCTAAGGTCAACATGGTGAAGTCACTCGTCCTGCAACTTTGCGTTATGGCGGCCATGCTGGGGCCGCTGCTGGAGTGGTTGCCATTAGCCGAGGGACAGGACGTGCTGGATATCGGCGACCGCAACCAGGTTTTCATTGACGGGCGTTTCGTTCAAGATGCCCAAGGAGTAAAGATCAAGGTCTGTCCGCCGAAGAAGACCGACGAGCAGTGCTGGCGTGGTAATACGGGTGCGTACGTACAGATCATGGAGCCGGACGGGGTCTTTCGCGCGTTTTTTGCTCTGACAAAAGACGGCAAAACTTGGCGCCGAGCCACGCATGGCAAATTACCCGAAAAGGACGATATCCTTGGGATACGTTTGGGCGGCGAAACCGTCTTTGTCGATCCGAAGGCACCGCCTGAGTTGCGATACAAGCGTTTCTCGGGCATGCGGAACAAGATCTGGGGATCGGCAGATGGTGTCAAGTGGACTGAGCTTCATAATAACGTTTTTCCTGCTAAGGCCTGTTATCCGCTCGGGATGGACAGCCACAACGTCTGCTTCTACGACTCGCGGCTCGGGAAATATACGGCTTACGTGCGAAAGAATAATGCCTACACCTGTCCGGACGATATGATTTGGTACCATGGACTGCAAGGCAAGTCGCGCTACGGCAACGAGAAGCACTATGGCCGACGGACGATTGCCCGCGCGGTAAGCGATGACCTCTCGAAATTCCCGATGCCCAAGATTGTACTGGAACCGGACGATAAAGATCCGATGTTCAAGGGCTGCAAGGTGATGGATTTTTACTGCCCTCAGGTGGTCCAATATCCGTATGCCCAGGATGCGTACTTTTTGTTCAACTGTCGCTACCTCTCCTATGAGGATTGGTATCTGCCAATCGATATGAGCGGCTTTAATCGATCGACAGTTGCCGATCCGGTCGACGGGAAGCGGAAGAAAATCGGGATCTACAACGCAGGCGTGGAGGATATCGAGCTCGACGCAAGCCGAGACGGTATCAAGTGGAATCGCTACGAACGGCGTCCGTGGATTGCCCAAGGCGAGGAGGGAAGCTTCGATTCGCACACGATGTATATGACCCGTGGGATGTATCTCCACGGTGACGAGATCTGGATGTACTACATCGGGCTTGATGACCCGCACACCGGCAGCAAGGAAGCTGCGAAACGATGTACACTCACCCGCGTGGTGCTCCGTAAGGACGGTTTTACATGTGTCGAGGCCGACTATGGCGGCGGTTACTTCACGACGTGCCCTCTGAAGTTTAAGGGGAACAAACTTACGCTCAACATGCAAACATCCGCGCTGGGACTGGCCAGGATCGAGATTCAAGACAAAAGTGGAAAGCCGATCGAAGGGTTCGCGCTGGAAGACTGCGATCGTATTTTTACGGCGAACACGACTGCCCGGGTGGTGACCTGGGGTGGTAAGTCGGACGTCAAATCACTATCGGGCCAGCCCGTCCGGCTGCGATTTGAATTGCAGTTTGGCACAAAGCTCTATGCGTTCCGCTTCGGGGGGGCTGTTTCATCTAAGTAAGGGTGCGATGGGCGTCGTCTAGGACGAAAGGCGAAAAGACTGGCCTTATCCAAGTACGGAGTCTTTCGGAAAGCAAGAAAATCCTTGACCATGCTGATAACTGCGGTTATGATCACAGGCGATATTGTCGAGTTCGGTTCAGCGCCACCTCGGGAAGGTCCCGGGAGCCTTGAAACCCCGTCAACGGTTCCATCTTTTCAACGAAAGAGGTGACAAGAGATGAGTTACAGCCGCAAGAGAATTGGGAAGATGGTCGTTATGGCCCTTGCCTTAGCGGTCTGGCTGGGCGGGACAGCGCAAGCTAGCATCGTCCTAAGCCACACCGGCGATAACAATCCGTCGGACGAAGGATGGATACGTGCCAACTCTGGCTATCCAAACGCAGTAGGGATGGCGGTTGACGATGGCGGGACGCCCGCGTGGTGGATCAAAGATGGCACGACGAGTACCGGCACGTGGTTTTACAAAGGCGAGAGTGCCCTGACTCCGCAAAACTTGGCGGATATAGGGAGCTACGGGTTTTCGATGCGTGCGACCCTGAAGGTCGATGACTTTACGCCAACGTACGACGAGACGCAAGGCTTAACCCCAGGCATACAGATCGCGTTCGAAGATCTGCGACTTTGGCATCTCTTTTCCCTGGGTAGTAACGACGACGGCAACACGACATGGAAATTCTCTGGCGGTTCCACTGCCGGCAGCGGCACCGGCGGTCTTGCTGGGCCGACACTAACTGGCGTGATATCCGGGAGCGGCTACAACGACTACGAACTGCTATACGACGCGCCCAGCGACAGTATAGACGTCTTGATCAATGGCAGTGAGGTGGTAACCGATTACGTTTCTCACACCAAAACGGGCTTTGCCGGAATACTAAAGGATCGCATCTACTGGGGTTCGATGGACACGCCGGGCGTCGGGGCCGGTTACTGGACCAGTGTCCAGTTTGAAGCTATCCCCGAGCCATCGTCGGTCGTGCTACTGCTTCTCGGGCTGATCGGGCTGACGGGCTTCGGCTGGCGAAGACGGGAATGATGTTGGGTCTCGGCTTTGCCGTAGGGACGGAACCGCAATGTGCAAAATGAGGACACGGACTATGCCCATTCGCGTAGGCAGTCGAGCCTCCGCCTTCCGCCTTCTGCCTTCCGGTTTTACGCTGGTTGAGCTTCTGGTGGTTATCACCATCATCGGCATCCTCATTGCGCTGTTGTTGCCGGCGGTGCAGGCTGCCCGAGAAGCGGCCCGGCGGATGCAGTGCGCCAACAACCTCAAGCAAATCGGCCTGGCCCTGCACAACTACCACAACACCTACAGCACATTCCCCATTGGCGCCCGGCCCGGCCTGAGTCTAAGCTCGTCGCGGAATATGATGCGCATGGGCACGAATTGGAAGGCCTCGATTCTGGCGTTTCTGGAGCAACAGCCTCTCTACGACCAGCTCAACTTTGAAGACGGAATGTTTGCCGTGGACTGGTATCACAACGAGGTTCTCAATGGCGCAGTGGTCTCGGTCTACAAGTGCCCCTCCAGTCCGTCCGATCCCTTGCTCGACGGCGACCGGGGAGCCAGCACCCACGACGGAGCCCAGAAGCACGAGTACGTAGGGATTGCCGGCGTCTACCCAAATCCGGACGGAAGCACTGCCGATACCTGCCATCATGCAGGCTACGGCTGGATCTGTGGCAACGGACTACTGCCGCTGAATAAATGCAAGGCTATCCGTCACGCGGTTGACGGGACTTCCAACACACTCCTGGTCTCCGAGCAGTCGGGCAAGGTCGGGGTTGTCGAAGACGGCGTCATCAAGAAATACCCCATCCGTAACAATTACGCGGGCGGTTGGGCCGGCGCGTTCGGATCGGCCTACTACCATGGTTTGACAACGGTGCGATGGGCGCTGAACGCCCCCACGGCGGTGGTTGGGTCCAGCGATATGGCCTACATGAACAACACGGTTCTTAACTCGTCGCACCCGGGGGTCGTGCAGGTCTTACTGGCCGACGCCAGCGTTCATTCGCTCAGTGAGACCATCGACATGGAAACGCTCCGCCGACTATGCGCCGCGGATGATGGCGAGCCGGTCGGAGAGTTCTAGTGATGCTTAGCAATTCCCCGACCGACACGGAGACTGAGTACGTATGAAGCGAAGCATATTGATCGCGCGGATGCCGGTTCTCCTCGGACTCTTGGCATGTGGGTGCTGGTGTGCGGGGTGCGGGACGGGGGCTCCGCCCACCGGCTCGGTATCGGGAAAGGTGACACTTAACGGTCAGCCGTTGACGACCGGGGTTGTCACGTTCGTCAACGAGGAAACTGGCGCTGGTGCCAGTGACGAACTCGATCCTTCCGGTAGCTACCGAATCGAATCGATTCGGACCGGCGAGTACAACGTGGCCGTTCATCAGGCACCGCTACCGCCAGAGCAGGTGGGCTCCCGCGCGGAGCTTCCCAAGCTGAACATTCCCGACAAGTACCTCACCCCGGAAACCAGCGGGTTGACCGCAACGGTCAACAAAGGCACCAACACCCGCGATTTCAGCCTTTGATCCCGGCCCGACCCCGCAGGGTCAAAAAACTCAGCCCACCGCCAAACCCTTGTCCCGAAAAGCCTTAACCACGACGTTTCCTCGAATCTTGACCAACTCTTGACGGAAGCGTTGGTCGATCTGTTGATCGGCCGATATGGGTCCTTCTTCGGTGTTGTGTATCAGAAACCCGTGAGGCGTGAGACACACCGTTTAACCACCCTCGGCGACACACTCCATCGGTGGGTGCCCTGACTGCCGCCACGAGATGTTCGTCGCCTTCTCCTGTCAGCAGCGATGCCTTTGTCCAAGCTGCCATCAGAAGCGCACCCTGTTGGCGGCTGAAACGATCGCCGAGTCCATCTGCGCTCCCGTCCCCCACCGGCAACTCGTCTTCACCATCCCCAAACGGCTGCGGATCTACTGCCGCAACGACCGCAGTCTGCTTGGCGGACTGGCTCGCGCCGCCTGGCAGGCCACCGTGGAGATCTATCGGCAAGTGCTTGGTCGGACGTTTCGGGTGCGATTCCTACATGAACACCTCTGCCAGGGTATGTAGCGTGTGGTTTGCGCTCACGGCACGAAATCGGCTCGACATCTCTGTCAGTTTTGCACGCTCACGACACGAAATGGGCTTGATATCTCGGCCAGTCAGTGGAACACGAGCCCCATCGATGGTAGAGTTGGGAGCGCTGTAGGATTGAAATCGCTATCAGTTCAGTAAGCAAACGATGAACATGAAAAGCACAATATCGGACCAACGGCTTCACTCATCGATCATGCACGCAAGTCTCGCGCTTGCCGGTGCAGCGTTGTGGATCGTACTGGCGGCGTCTGCTGACGGTGCTGACCAGCCGAGTCTTCTGGCCAACGGAGACCTGGAGACTGCCGACGCGCAGCGCACCGACCTGCCGGCGGGGTTCAAGCCGGGTCGCATCGGTAAGCATGATGCTGAGATGACATGGGCTTCACCGGGCTACAAAAGCAATAGATGCATCGCCGTTCGAACTACGGATTCCTCCGGTCTTGGCTACTGGCAAGCCATGGCGGCGGTCAAGCCCACAACAACCTACACGATCTCCCTATATTACAGGACCGCGTATGCAGAACCGGCAGCTACGGCCGGGGCTGGCAATCTGCTCTACAATCAAGGTCGTCCGGGTGGGCCAAACCTCGAGTTGGGCATGCTACCCGACGACCTCTCAGATTCTGGAAAGCCTGCGCCCTGGTCGGATATCGGCATCGCGCTACACCCGGTGGGCGGACTGTTCTTGCCGTTGGCGACAGAGTGGTCTCCGTTCCGGTACACATTCACGACCCGCACGGGCCAGACGAAGCTGATCGTAAAACTACGCCTGTGTCATTACGCTCAAAAAGTCTGGTTTGACAAAGTGTCCCTCGTGGAAGGCGCGACACCATCGCCTGAGTTGCTTGCCGATCCACTTTGGGTGCAGTACGATACCACACCACCTGCCGTATTCCGCCCGTCGCCTTCGCCGAATTCGAGTGTGGCCGGGGACACCGAAATCAGCGTGATGTTCGGAGAGAAGGGAACTGGTATTGATGTTAACACAGCAGAGATTCTTTTCGACGGTGTGGACGTCACCGCTCGTGCAATAGTCACGGCCGACGGACTGACGCTCCCGGCTGCCGAGCCGCTCACGCCTGGCAGGCATAGCGTGAAGGTGACCGTCGCCGACGCTGCCGGCAACCGCGGCAACACGCTCGCATGGCAGTTTGGGGTCGGCAAGACTCTAAACAACAGGCTTGTCGCGAAACTTGATTCGACGAGGCTGAATGGCGAGCCCTTCTTCCCAATCGGCATCTATGCTTACGCTTGCCATCCGGACGACGGTCGTTTTCGTGAAGACCACCTTGAACAAGCCGCCGATGCCGGCTTCAACATTGTCTTCAATACGATCGAGAAGCGGCAGGGCCTGGACAAAGAGTTGGCCCATGGCATCATGGGCACGCTGAACATCACGGGCGGCCTGAACAACTGCACTAGTCCCGCGGCAGCACAGGCGGCACTATTCGAAAAGGGACAGGGCCGCCTCGCCGATCACCCATGTGTCATCGCCTTCTGGGCAGACGATCCTGAGAACATTGAAGATACGAAAGCTACGCCGATATCGGATACAACGATTGCTAAGATGCAAAACGCCCGTACGGCTCTGAAGGATCGCTTTCCCTACATCCCTTCGGTCTTCGCAATCTCCAACCTGCCGCGACTGAGGCCCGCGATGCCCTATGGCGATATCCTGCTCAGTTACCGGTACGCCGTTCCACACTATCATCCCATGAAGATCAACGGCTACACGATCGCAGCCTGCCGCACAATGGTGCCAGACAAGCCGTTGTGGTTTCTCTCTCAGGCGTTCGATTTGGGCTACGGTTCCAGATTCAAACTGGCCGAGCCGATGCGTCCCACACCAGAAGAAGTTCGCGCCATGGCGTTTTACGGCCTGGTATGCGGCATCAATGGTTACGCACTCTATGCCAACTACCTCAACGCCAAAGATTATCCTGAGCACTGGACCGCTGCGCTGGACATCGCGAAACACATCCGCCACATCGCCGAGCCTCTAACTGTAGGTGAAGACGTTCGAACCGTGCATCTGAAAGAAGGTCCTGGTGCTGGGTCCATCTTCTGTCGGGAACTCAAGCTTGATGGGCGGCACACGTTAATTGCGGTCAATATGTCTGCTGGGGCCGTACCTGTAACTTGGCGGTTCGGACAGCCCGTTCGAATGGCCGTTATGTTTGAAAACCGCACGATGAAGAAAGCGGCCGACACCGTCAGCGACGTGTTCGATCCCTGGGGTGTACGCATCTATCAGTGGTAAACGACGACCCGGCCAGATCGACGCGCGAGACGGCCCTCAGTTTCATCTTGCCTTCGAAGGTGCGCATCGGGAAACAGGTTTCCTTCCATTTACCGCCGCCTCGACTGCCTGCGAGCCCAAGCCCTGATGGAAACGCGATCCTGGTGTTGTTCCCATGGGGCGTGAACTCCCCCAGTTCCACCGCCCGCGTGGCGCCGTTTGGATGCAGTAGAATGCCCCATCGTGCCCGTCGAACGTGATCGGGCACTGCGGCTCCCAACGCGATTCCTAGCTGTCGATGGCGGTACCAGTATTCAAGACCCGAATGGACAACCTTTCCCAGAAACATATTCGGGTTGGTCGGCGTCGACACACCGTCGATATATCTCAGCCGAAGGGCTAGCGGACATTTCAACCATAGTGCAAGGCGGGATGCGGACACGTATGCCCACACCCCGCCTTGCCGTTCGCGTAACGATTGGCGAGTCAACAGATCTGTGCTCATGTTGTCACTCCGTCGAGGGCAGCGTTGAGGTCGATGTCGCCTGTCTTAATGGACTTGAGCGTGTCGATCAGGCCCGAAGCATCAAGGCTGGTCAACTCGGCCATCGGCTTGGCAAACATTTTGTCGGCCAGGGTTTCGAGACGGCGAATTCCCAGGCCACGGATCTGCTGGGCGAGTTGGTTGACGTAGTCGATCTGCTTTTGCGAAGCCCGATGGCTACCGTTGCGATGGGCACTTCCATTTCCATTGCTGTTGGATGGCGAACTGGGGGCACGGTGCTGTTGCTGGGAAGCCGGGACTGGCTCCGGATTGGCACTGGGTTCCTGCTGTCTGGCCAACTCGTCGTTGACGGCCTGGGCGCATGCGACCTGGACTTTTCGGACATGGCTGTGGAAATCAGCCAGGTCGTCGCGCAGCAGGTGCTGGTCGAGTTCGACCGTCACATTGCACGACGCCCCGAGCGAACCGTAATTCGCCGTGCCGATCTTTTTCGACAGGCCGGCGTTGAAAATCATTGGCATAAGAAGTCTCCTTGATTTCAATAACAAGTGAAAGCAGTCATGTCATGACAGCAGCGAACGCGTGATAGCACTGCCACTCGCCTTCAGATCACCCAGGATTGCGTCTGATGCGGCCCATCATTTGCGGACAAACGAGCCCTGCGATCGACAGGAGGCTGCCAGATCGTGTTCAAGAAGCGCTGGGGCCCCGTGCCGCTTGGTTTACCGGCGGACGCGGAGGGGTAGCCGTAAGACGTGCTGTCATGCTGGCACACGGGCGACGCCGTCGGTCGCGACATCCTCACCCTGGAACTGCTGCCAGCTCTTCATGTACTCCCGCCGCTTCTGACTGATCCTGGCCTGGCTCACGCCGAATTGGGAGGCCACGTCCTTGGTGCGCTCACCGACCGCCAGTGACTGGGCGATCTCTTGGTCTCGGTCTGACATCGTTGCGAGCCAATTGCTGACGTCGATCCTGCTAGCGGTGACGGCGGCCGGCGTGGCACGCTTGTCCTCGACCAGGATTTCGCGCCACGCGCCTTCCTGCCGGTCGTACCCGTCGAGCCGCTCGACTTTGATCCCCTTCTGGAGTTGGCAGAACATGCTCGATACATCCCTGACGTTTTGCGGTGTCGCGGCCGGCCTGCCGATCCGCACACGGCGAACGCCATACGTGCCCAACACGGTCGCATACGCCAAAGATTCGCGTCCGTCGTGAACGAGGGCGACGAACATGATGAACGCCGCGGCGACGACCTCGGCGACCGCTTCCTCCTTCGCCTCCGGATCGCGATCGCGGAAGGCTTGGCGAGCGACCCGAACGATGACGGGAAACATCCTCTCGGCAAAATCCTGCCGGTGTTTGGCGGTGAACTTGTGCTTGGGTTTCTGCGGAATCGCGATCATGGGGAGGATCTCCTTCAAGAAGAGGTCACCCACCAGGGCGACCGTGGTTGGAACACAGTCGCCCCGGCAACAAGCTCAGGGCACGGAACGAGGTAGGTCCGGCGCCAAGAGGATCAGCACTCGGGCCGCCGGGGTGAGCTACTGCAACGCGGACCGCTTGTCACGCGGTGTGCGGAAGGCTAAGCCGTGGGCAGGGGAAAATGCCGCGGGGACGGGCGTTGTTGACCGTGGGGTCAGAGGCAGCGACGCTGTGCCTGGCAGATTCCGAGCAATGGGTCGTTTTTTGGGACAAAGCGAAACAAGGCCAATCACGTCGCGACAAGGTCGAGTCTGTTCAAGGTAGTAGTCTCGTTCATGGTCCGCCCATAATCAGTAGAGTCGTGGGCGCATAGTGCGTCACAGGAACCTGGAACTGACCGTCGAGGACCGGAATTGGTTCGCCCTGGATGCGTCCGCGGAGATCGCACCGCCGAACAAACGCCGGATTGAGCCCTTCGGGCAGCCGCACTTCACAGGGACCGTCTCCACCGACCTGTTCCCACAGTCGCAAGATGGTGCCTTGGCCATCGGGGTTTGGACCGAAAGCGGTGACCAGGACACCCTTACGCGACAGTTGCAGTCCGGTGCGGCTCGGCGGCAGCGATCCGGCGGGCCCGTCAAACGCCGCGGCCAGCAAGGGCAAGCGTGCTTCCCACGATGGCGTGATCAGGTCGCTTTCCGAATCGTGCCGGTCGATCGACCACAACCGAACGCGCGACGTCCACTTCCCGCCCCACCAGCTTCGGAAATTCATGTTGTAATGGTTGTTGAACAAGTTGACGTAGACCCGCGCATGCTCGGGTTCGTACCGTTGGCTGTAGCGGAGTACGCCCGGCTCACCCAGGCTCACCAGCGGTGAATCCAGGGGGCATATCCCCATGCCGCCACCCGCGAGGCCGGCCGTCGATCAAGCCGCAAAGCACGATGGTCATGTAGACGCAGGCTGACAGGCACTGCGGGCTGGCGTGCGTCGGCAGGCTGGACTCGACGGCCCTCTCGACCAGGTCACCGATTTCGTTGGGGAACATGTAGCAGTAGTGGATTGGCACGGGTGCTAACCGCATGATCGAGCCGTTGCCGCTTGTGCGTTCCGAAGAGTCGCCGGAGGTGCGGGCATCGCCAGACTCCTGAAACCGCATCGAGGCGGCGACCGTCGCATTGCCGATGTCAAAGCAGCGACCGTTGACGGAGTAGGCACCAGTCTGCCACCACTTGACGTACCGCTGGGCCTGATCATTGAGGTCCCAACCGGCCTTGGCGATGCTGTCGGCCAGGGCAAGGGCCATCGAGGTATCGTCGGTCCATTCTCCTGGGGCGAGACCGTGCGGGCCGCCGCCACGGTAGCCGGTCACCGGCTTGAAGGTGCCGGGGGGCTTGAACTCGACGACCGCACCAAGGGCATCGCCGATGGCGAGGCCGAGGAGGGTGCCGCGTTGGCGATCGAGAGTGATCATCTGCTTCGCCAATTCAGAACGTTACCCGGAACTACTGACCACCGCTTACGCTGGCACCTTCGAGTCCTTCTGGTCCTACACAAAATACCGCTCCGCCACAGCGCCAGAGACACGAGTCACCGAGTTGGCCCCACGATTCGTTTGCCAACTTCCAGTCTGGGTTCCAAGCTGATTCGAGTTGCCTACACGCAACGGTTGGGAGGTCAGCAAAGTACAGGTACTGTTTTCCGATCGGGCGTAGCGGAGCAAGTTGGCCTTCAACGGCCTGCCTCTTCAGATCAAAGAACCGTTGTCCTTCGGAGCGTCCCGCTGGTACGCCGCCTCGTTTCTTCCTTTTCAAATTCTCCATCCGCTCATGAACGGCTCTGATGATTTCTGCGACGTCTCGGTCGTCGGCGTCGATGTGCGCCTCGGCGATAAGTTCGCGGATCTCTTGTTCGGCGAGCGGTCTAACGCGGCCGAGTATTTCACTTCTTCGCGACTTTGACTCGTAGCCGAGATAGTCGACTTCTTCGGGGGCCATCTTGACTGAAGCACGATTGATTGCGCGCTCAGCGAGTCCCTGGGCCACGACCGCTGGGATGATGACCGTCTCGAACCGGTCACGGCGTTTGGGGGGGACATCCAGTTCCAGGAACGTCACGTCCAGTCGCATGTCCTTGATGTCGAAAATCCGCGTGAAGGCGTACCAGACCTTCACGAATGGATCGCTGTTGAATTGCTGGACAGCGCGCCACAGCCCCTCGCGTATTTCAGAATCCACGACGCGGGCCTGCAAGCCGGTGCCATCCTCGTTGCCAATCGTAAAGGCCTTGGATTCCACAAAAGAATACACTTTACTCTTGTCGGTGAAGATGAAGTCTGGCCACCGTCGCACGACGCGCACCAGAACCCACGGGGAAATTCCAACCTG
>Ga0255448_1018_pt2 | contig 12485 bp, 8 predicted proteins | sample ANMaggSSYBR02J12_FD_182657 | JGI IMG/M metagenome (GOLD analysis project Ga0255448, IMG submission 182657) | Sediment cell enrichment communities from methane seep in Santa Monica Basin, California, United Staets - ANME aggregate JGI... | ecosystem: Environmental > Aquatic > Marine > Cold seeps >...
GTTTTCAAACATGGCTCTACCGGGACAGACCCGGTAGTGGCCCCAGAACCCGCGACGGTCAGGCAATAGCCGCCTCGCTTAGTTAAAATGTCACCACAATTCAAGCCTACGAAGGAGTACGTCAATGAAGATGCAATCCAACCGTCGTCAGTTTCTTAAGAACAGCACATTGGCCAGTATTGGTGTTTGGGTCGCCGGCGGCGGCCGGGCCGAGGGCCGCTCGCCGAATGAAAAGCTGAATATCGGCGTCATCGGTTCCGACGGACGCGGCGGCAGCAACACGCGATCGGTCGGCAGCGAGAACATCGTGGCGCTGTGCGACGTCGACTCGAAACGGCTGGCCAAGGCGCTGAAGAACAATCCCAAGGCCAAGACGTATCGCGACTGGCGCAAGCTGCTGGAGCAGAAGGATATCGACGCCGTGCTGGTCAGCACGACCGACCACACCCATGCGTTTGCCTGCGTTTGGGCGATGAACCGCGGCAAGAGCGTGTATTGCGAGAAGCCGCTGGCCCATTCGGTCCATGAAGCCCGAGTGATGCAGGATACTTACAACAAGAACAAGGACAAGCTGGCCACGCAGATGGGCACGCAGATCCATGCCCGGGATATTTACCGCCGCGTGGTCGAGCTTGTTCAGTCGGGCGCGATCGGCCCGGTCCGCGAGGCGCACGTGTGGTGCAGCCGCAAGGGTCTTGTCGATGGTAACCGGCCGACGGACACGCCGCCCGTGCCGGCGAATCTGGATTGGGACCTCTGGCTCGGCCCGGCCCCTTATCGGCCTTACAATCCCAAGTACCTGCCCGGCTGCATGACCTGGGAGCAATGGTGGGACTTCGGCAACGGTTGCCTGGGCGACATGGGCAGCCACCTGATCGACCTGCCCTTCTGGGCGTTGAAGCTGCGCGACCCGATCAGCGTCGAGGCGGAAGGGTCCGAGCTGAGGGCCGAGACCTATCCGCAATGGCTGAAGGTCCGCTGGGAGCACCCGGCACGCGGCGACATGCCGCCCGTCGCGCTCCATTGGTACGACGGCATCCAGCGACCGGACGTCAAGGTTCCCGACCACGACCTGAACAAGTTGTCGAAGGGTATCCTGTTCGTCGGCGATAAGGGGATGCTCCTGGCCGACTACGGCTACTGCCGTCTGCTGCCGAAGGACAAGTTCAAGGACTTCACTCCACCCAAGCCCTGGATCGCTCCTTCGGTCGGCCACCACCAGGAGTGGATCAACGGCTGCAAGACGGGCTCGCCCACGCTATGCAACTTCGATTACTCGGGCAAGCTGGTCGAGAACAACCTGCTGGGCACCGTGGCCTTCCGCACCGGCACGAAGCTCGCCTGGGACTGCAAGTCGCTAAAAGCGACCAACTGCCCGGCCGCCGACAAGTACATCCGGCCCGAGTACCGCAAGGGCTGGGTGCTAAACGGCTGACGTGAACGTCCAAACGCATCAAGGCACATAACGTAGGGTGGGTCGAGGCACGAGACCCACGCCCAAAGGTGTCCGGGAAGGTGGTAGAGGGGTCGAAGGTGGTAAAGGGGTCGGGAGTCTTTATTGCAATTCCCGCTGACAACTCATGATAGTCGTGGCCTCGCCCGTGGTTACCACCGTTCGCCCTGCCATGTCAATAGTAAAGACTCCCGACCCCTTTACCACCTCTTTACCACCTGGAATGTTTTCCAAGGTATGCAGTAGGGTCCGTCTTGGTATGAGGCTCGCCAGAACCCGGTCGATGCGTGGTTCTGACTTGCCGATATTTGGCACGGGTACCAGGAAAGGGGAGAATCGACATGCACTTTGCTTCACTAGCGTTTTCGATCGTGATCGCGAGCCAAGCCGCCCCGGGGGCTGAATCTCCACATGCCAAGGGCGAGAAGAACTCGATTGGCATGATTATGGTGCTGATCCCAGCCGGCGAGTTTGTCATGGGCCAGAAATTTACCGAGGAAGAGAAGGAAGCTGGGCTGAAAGACTTCAGCGGCGAAACGTTCACTCATCGCGTCCGGATTTCAAAGCCGTTCTATATGGGGAAACACGAGGTTACCGTGGCTGAGTTCAAACAATTCGTGAAGGCGACAGGATACCAATCCGACAGCGGCAAGCCTCGCGCGGAGGAAGACGATGCCAAAGCGAGTTCAGACGACCAACCGGACCGATGTGGGTGTGCAGGCCCTAACCTCCGTGGCGACAGCAATGCGAAACAACCGGTAGGGCCGGGATCACCTGAGGAGTCTGGCGGCGAACGCCAGCGTTCCTCCTCGGGGGATCGGAAGAATCCTACTCGAAAAGCCGCATCTGGGGAGGATATAGCTGCTTGGCCACCGGCGTGCGATTGGCGAGATCCAGGATTCCCGCAGACTGAGTCGCACCCAGTCGCCTGCATCAATTGGCATGACGCGCAGGCCTTCTGCCGATGGCTTAGCGAGAAGGAGGGAGTCGTCTATCGACTACCGACGGAAGCCGAGTGGGAATACGCGTGTCGCGCGGGCACCCGCACCCACTACTACAACGGTAACGACCCGGAAAAACTCCCCGAAATTGCAAACGTGGCCGACGAATCGGCCATGGGCAAGCTCAAGTACTACGCTCCCTGGCGTATTCCGATCAAGGCAGACGATGGCTATGCATTCACCGCGCCCGTTGGCCGATTTAGGGCAAACAGCTTTGGGCTGCACGACATGCACGGCAATGTCTGGGAGTGGTGTGGCGATTGGTTTGCAGCGGACTACTACCGCAAATCACCCGTCGAAGACCCATCAGGGCCGAAGGAAGGACATGCTAGGATCCTCCGCGGCGGGGCGTTCGGCAGTCATTCGTCTGTGGCTCGATCTGGTCACCGCTATTGGCTTCCCCCAACTGAGCGAGCGGACTCTTTTGGCTTTCGCGTAGTGCGCGAAGCATATACCACCAGTTCCAAGAAATAGCAGGGATGAACGGTCTCGGCAAGTTTCGCCGTGAACGCAGTTGCACTGTGTTCGAGGGCCAGAGCGATAAAGGGGTCGGGAGTCTTTACTCTTGACCTGGAAGGGGGAATGGTGGTGGTCTCGGGCGATGCCACGACGATTGCGAGTTGCGATCGGAGGACCAGAATAAAGACTCCCGACCGAGTATTTCCGGGGACACCATACTGGTTTCTACTGAAAACTAGTATGGTGTCCCCGGAATGTTCTCCGGAATGTTCTCGCCGTAAAACCACCCATTATTGACGCACAAGGGCAGAAAGGCCATGATAGGCGGGAGCATCCCCCGGGGCATAGCCATACCCAAACAGCCATGCAGGACACCGTCTCAAGCGAACTAAAGGTGTCCGGTACCTTTTTGGCATGCTTTAGCATAACGCACTCGAATGGCTACACGCCGATGGTGCGTTGTGCGCACCCAACGCCCGAGCAAGCGACCAGCGAGCCGCGGAATTTATCCCCGCGCAGGGCAGTTCTAATGTGCTGTTGCCAGGATTACCCGTACCTAGAAACGGAGGAGCCCAAAAAGGGCTCGGAAAGGAGAGCTGCTGGTGAAGACGAAGTGGAGGTGTTTTCGTGTGGTAATCGTTTTGCTGGCGATTGCCGTGTGGTTCCAGGGGACTTCTTTCGCCGAGGAAGCGAAACGGAGTTCATCTGCGTGGCAAGAGCAGGCGGTCGAGTACGCCCACCTCATGTCGCGAGTGAAATGGACGCCGGTCGCCGCTGGGATGCCGCACCTGGGTGGTGGCCATTTCAAGAAGGGAACCGAGTATACGGGCGTTCCCTATTCGAGCGTCAAGGCGGTGGGGCGATGCATCGGCTTCAGCATCTATCTGAAGACGTTTTTGGCCGCCGTTGAGAATCCGCATAGCGTCCTGTACACCGAAGACCTTTCCGGCAAGGTATCCCACGCCGCGCCATACTACGGCAAGGTCTGCTCGACGTTCACCAGCTATGCGTTGCAGTGCGCTCTTCCCTACCGAAGCTCGCATCACGGCCCGACGTTCCGCAGCGGTGTCGCTCTTGTCGACCCGCAATCGGCTCAGGCCGCCGAACCGGGCGATGTTATCTATACGCCGCCCGCGAAGGTCGGTGGGGGATCGCATGTGGAACTCGTAACGGCGGTCGAAAGAAGCGGTGAAAAAGTAACTGCCGTTCGAGTCGAGGATAGCTGGCCGCCAACCACCCGAAACATACTGCGCAAGACCTCAAACTTCGATTCTCACATTTCGTCCCGGAACAGAAGACTGTGTCGGATCACCGACTTCGACGCCTGGCACGAGCACAACAAGGCGGAATCGTTCCTGTTTCCGAACTACGACGAGGATTCGGCGACGCCTGCCATCAATCGTGTTCTGTTGCTCGATCGCGGAGACTGGGTTCCCTATTACAAAGACCAGGCAGTCAAGTTCAATGTGATGGACAAGGATTCCCAAGGCGTCCGATCGCTCGTCGTCAAGCGCGGCGGTACGGTCGTCGAACAGATCAACGTGCAAGGCAAGGGGGTGATCGAACGCCTGTTCGCCGATTGCGGCGATTATACGGCGCGGTGCGTCATGAGCGACGGTTCCCTGAGTCAGGCGTGCGAGTTCTGCGTGTGCGATCTCGACTTCAGCCTGCCCGCCGAGACGCCAAGACGAGACAAACCCTGGGACATCAAGTTTACCGCCTGCAACTTGAGCGTCATTGCGGTGCGGCTCATGAACCCCAAACCGCCTTACAAGCGCTGCATCGTCTGGCTTACCGACCAAGACCGCAGCAGCAATAAAGTGACCATTGCAGCCGACCTGATCGAGGATGAGGGGCCCGTGTGGGTGTGGGTGATCGGAGAAAACAAATACGGCCGATTGGTCCGGGAACAAAAGGTTGTCATCGGAAAATAGGGGGCGGTAGCCGCAGCGAGTGCTCAATAGCCGGGACCGCGGATTTTGTGGAGATTGCGGGGTCGGCACGCCCTTTGCAATTACACGCTAAGCAATCAACCAGCGAGCCGCGGGGTTTATCCCCGCGCAGTGCGATTCTAATAACAGCGGGTAGAACTGTCAGTAACGTAGGGTGGGTCGAGGAACGAGACCCACGCGCATGCAGCGCGGGTGGCCCCGATAGCTAGTCTATCGGCGCGGCGGCAAGAGGCGTTCGGTGCGCGCCTCCCGTGCCTGACGGCACACCGATAGCAGAGCTATCGGTGCCACCCGCGATTCTAATAAAAGCGGGCAGAACTGTCAGCCGAAAACTAGTATGCTGTCCCTGGAATTACCTAAAAGGTACCTGACACGAATGGCACTGTCGAGTTCGTGAAAATGACTTATTTTGCCGAACTCTGGGTAAATTAACTACGACCTGATAGAACAAGTACACTTGCCTGTGATGTGCATCTTGCCTATTCGGTATCCACGACAGTGCCATTCGTACCTGACACCTTTAATTCCCTCGATCTTGATGATGCGAACGTAGAGCTCAGCGGCGCGGCTTGTCCGCGTCCGCTGGAGCGTCTTGTTGGCTCACTGCTGCTGTGTATCGAGGCCCTTCTCCACCTCGACGGCCATTTCTCTGAGCCACGCATCGACATTCTTGCTGGGTATTTGAAGGGTCCTCCGTGTCATTTGGTACGACGGATACCCACCCACGTCATTCTGACTGTCGATGATCCGCCCCCTTCCTTCCCTGCATTGGACGATGATCCGCTCATCTATGGAATCTCGTTCAGCAGGACGCATGCCCGCATGCGTCAAAACATGTTCCCGAACCTCCTTCGCAGGCAATACTTTTAGGCCTTCCGGCCACAAGTGGCGTTCTTCACCCCGATCGTCGACCGGTACGATCTCTTGACCGGATTTCAAGATTGCGTTATCCCGTGCATAGACCTTGCCCGGCCCTTCTATGAATCCGGTTTTCGTGTTCTTCCCAGGAATCATTATGTTGCCTACGATGCTCACGATCGGTTCACCCAAGCGCTTGCCGTGGCCACTTTCAGTCATCAAAATACACTGCCTTCCGGGATTGACCATTAGATTGTTGACCACTACCCCGCTGCTTCCTCCTTTGAACAACGGATGCCGCTTGTTGTTGTGGGCAAAAAGGTTGTTGATCAACGCGATGCGCGAGCATCCATCCATGATGAGAGTCCCGCGGGAATGGCGTCCCTTCTTGTGTGTCGAATTCTGGAGTCCTTCCGCTATTATGCAATTGCTGAAGGTCACATCATGACTGGTTTGGTTTTCCCTGGCGTTTCTGGGCCCGGAAACGCTCATGTTCTCATCTGTTGCCCACGTGCCGGAACAGTGGTCAATCACGATGTTGTATACTCCTCCCTCGACCTCACCATGGGCAAATGTGCTTATGGCGTCCGATTCCCAGCCGCTCCGCTTGGGCTCTCCGGCATCACCGGGTCTGACGGCAATGTGTTGCAAGATTACATCGTGCGTCTTCACCAGCATGCAGCCTTTGATGATGGTGATGCCGGGGAAAGGCGCGGTCTGGCCAGCAATAGTCACGAAGGGGTTGCTCACAACCAAGTGCTTCTTCTTCACGTCGATAACGCCGCCCACTTCAAAAACGATGATGCGCGGTCCTTCCGCATGCACTGCCGCACGAAGGGACCCCGGCCCCTCCGACTCCAGGTTGGTAACACGGAGAATCTTGCCGCCTCGTCCACCGGGCGTACCTGTCCCGAATGGAAGTACTCTGGCCTCAGACTCGTTTCCGAACGATCTTGGACCGATAACTACAACGGTGCAAAATGTAATCAGTAATAGAAGAAGTGTTGTTGTCTTCATATCACCTCCCGTAGCCAACTTGTTATTATACAGCTTGATTTGCACGACTCTTCGGCGCATTGTACCATTCAGACAGCACTTACAACATCTGGAGGGTCAAATTCGGTGGAATTAAAGGGTGGAATTAAAGGGGTGGAATTAAAGGTGTCCGGTACCTTTTTGGCAATAACAGTACCGGACACGTTTAATTCGCCCCGTCTAATTCGCCCGCCGCAGACCGTCTTCATCCTCGGGCACGGCGATCAGGTGGACGTGGTTGGGCATCAGGCAGTAGGCCCAAATCCGCACGCCGCACTGCTCGCACCACTCGGCCATCAGTTCGGTGTAGGCCTCGTAGACCGCCTCCTCGAAGAACGTCTGCTGACGCCGATTCCCCCGCTGCGTCAGATGATGCGGGTAGCCGGGAACAACAACTCGTGCCAATCTTGCCATGCCGGAAGTCTAGGGAAAGAGGGCGGAACCGTCAATCGACAACTAGGCTTTGTCTCAAAACCCGCGAACCCTCACCCTAACCCTTTCCCGCAAGCGGGAGAGGGGACCTATCGAGCCACTGCGTGGCCGGTTTTCTCTGTTTTGAGACAAAGCCTAGTCCCCGCGTGCGTCTCGTTCCTCGACTCACCCTACGGATTTGCCCGGATGTCGTAGGCATACAAATAATCGGCGTGGCGGATGTAGAGGCGATGGCCGCGGACGACGGGGTGGGCCCAGCTTGGTCCTTCGCCGCCAAGGGGCAGGCGGAACCGGCCGACGACTTCGTAGCCGTCGGGGCCGGCCCGAACCAGCCCCATCCGCGAGCGTTCGCTTAGCATGTAGAGCAGCCCTTCGGCCGAGGTGAGGCTGCCGCGGCCAACCACGCGGTCGGCGTACAGTTTGCGGCCGGTCTTCCAGTCGAGGCAGACCCATTTCTGGTTGTTGCTGGAGTGGCAGGCGCCGTGCACGCGGCCGTCGAGCAGTATGACGCCGCCGTGCTGAACGTCGAGTTCCTCGCTACGCCACAGCTCTTCGAGCCTTGCCCGATCGCCCTGGACGTGGACGGCGAACTTCACGGTTCCCGTGCGGTGCCCCGTGCTGATGAGCACCTGGCGGTCGTGGTACAGGGGCATCATGATCGTCTCTTCCCAGGGGACGGTTCGCTTGAACCGCCAGAGCAGCTTTCCGGAATCGGCATTCACGCCGATGAAGGAGCCGGAGGTAAAGGTGAGGAGCATCCTCAGCCCGTCTTGCTCGATCAGGTTGGGCGAAGCGTAGCCGGCCAACTCGCCCGTGCTGGGCGTGGTCCAGACGACGCGACCGGTGTGCTTGTCCAGCGCCACCATGGCCGCTTTTGGCCCGCCGGGCGAGCAGATCACCCGATCGCCGTCGATCAGGAGCGACTCGGGCAGAGCCCAGCGTGTGTTCTTGGCCTGGAACCGTTGGAGGATATTCAGCGTCCAGATACGCTTGCCGGTTCGGGCGTCGAAGCAGGTGGCATCGCCCAGGGGGCTCTTGTGATAGAGCCGGTCGCCGTCGACGGTGGGCGTTGTGCGGCTGCCGGGATGCGAGCGGGTCCAGGCATCGCCGTTGGCTACTTGCCAGACTATCCGACCGTCCATATCCAGCGCGGTGACGACCGTCTTGCCCTCGATATTGCCCGAAGTGTACATCATTCCCCGCGCGATCGACACGCCGGAGAACCCGAACCCGAGGCCCCGGGCGGTCCAGAGCAGTTTGGGCCCAGCCTCGGGCCACTGCTTCAGCAGTCCGGTTTCGGTCGAGATATTGTCGCCATTCGGTCCATGGAACCGTGGCCAGAAGGGCTCGTCTTCCGCCGACGCCGATCGGCTCGATGTGCTCCAGAAAGCGCAAACGGAAAGCAGTATCAGCGTTGCGGTCTTCGGCGAAGTGAACATGGCGGGCTTCTCGATGCGGACATGATTGGCATCAGCAGCGCGGCTCGCATTGTACCGTGTGTGCCGGGGTGGGTCCAGAAGCCGGCTGTTGAGAGTCCGCAAGAAAGACACCCAGGCCGTTGACAATCGCGATAGCCCCACCTAGAGTCAGGCTAGACGGTCCTTGTGTTGTGGCTCTCATGCCGGCTTGGCTTGAGTACGTGTAACCGTTCACGGCCAGTTGGGGCCTTTCGTGGCGTCAAAGAAGACAGTCCCTCCCGCGAACGGTTACGGATACGTGGAAACGAACCGGCCCCCTTATCAAGCAAAGGAAACAGCAGTCATGAGGAAAGAATCACAGTCGACGGATGCGAAGTCGCGGCAGTCCTCGCGGCGGGAGTTCTTGGCGCGCACCGGGCAGGTTGCCGCGGCTTCGGCGCTTGCGGGGGTAACCATCCCGCGGGTGCACGCCGCCGAGAATAACACGATCCGGCTGGCGCTGATCGGCTGTGGCGGCCGAGGTAGCGGAGCGGTCGGCAACGCGATGAACTCGGCCAATGGGCCGGTCAAGTTGGTCGCCATGGCCGACGTCGTCGAGCGGCGCCTGAACGCATCGCACAAGAACCTCGGCAAGCAGTTCGGCGAGCGGATCGACGTACCCAAGGATCGGCGGTTCGTGGGCTTCGACGCCTACAAGAAGGCCATCGATTGCCTGGGGCCGGGTGACGTGGCAATGCTGACCAACTTCGCTGCCTTCCGCCCGATGCAGATGGAGTACGCCGTCGAAAAAGGCGTGAACGTTTTCATGGAGAAATCGTTCGCGCCCGACGTGCCCGGCTTGCGGCGGCTCATCAAGGCGGGCGAAGCGGCCGAGAAGAAGAACCTCAAGGTTGCCGCCGGCCTGCAATGGCGGCATAGCGACAACCGCCAGCAACTGATCAAGCGAATCCGCGACGGGCAGCTCGGCGACATCCAACTCATCAGGGCTTACCGCGTGCATCCCGTCGGGGTCATGGGCAAGAAGCCGCCGGAACAGGACGAATTGCTCTGGCAGATCCGAAACTTCACCCGTTTCTTCTGGGTCTCCGGCGGCCTGTTCGCCGAGATGAACGTCCACCAGATCGACGAACTCTGCTGGATCAAAGACGCCTGGCCGGTCTCGGCGCATGGAATCGGCGGCCGGGCCGCCAACAGCGCCGATCATGGTCAGGGACTCGACTCCTTCTCCATCGAGTGGACCTTCGCCGATGGAACGAAGGCCTACGACGTCGTGCGATGGCTGGGTGGACACTGCCACCGCGAGTTCGCTACCTACATCCACGGAACCAAGTGCGCCGCCACGTTCAACACTTACGGACAACGTAAAGGGGAGACGACGCACATCTACAAGGACCAACGAATAGCCAAGGATAACGTCGTCTGGGAAACGCCCCCGGAAAAGATCAATTCCTGGGATGCCGAGTGGAACGTGCTCTTGGATAGCATTCGCAAGGACAAACCGCAGAACGAAACCAAGCGCGCGGCCTACTCGAACGTGGCCGACTTGATGGGCCGGGCGGCCGTCCATTCCGGGAAGCTGATTACCTGGGACGAAGCAATGGCTTCCAAATTCCAGTTCCATGCCGACATCGACAGCATGGACTACGACACCAAGCCGCCGGTCCTAGCCGACGCCGACGGCCGCTACCCAGTGCCGGTGCCCGGCGTGTGGTCGGAGATGTGAGCCTCGCACTGCCACTACTACCGGCCATGCTGGTGCTTTGTCAACCTTGAAATGAGGGGTCGGTCACCTTCCTCGAATGCCGGCTACTCGGCGACGGGCAGCGAGACCGAGCAGGCGGGGGTGGGCTGACGTATCACCAGGCAGTCCGCCAGGACCTTGCTGGTCCGTTCGTCCAGGTCTTCCAACCGCTGGATGAGGTCGTCGTGCCGGGCTTCAAGTTCGAGGAGTAGGTCGAGTTGGTGGGTGGGGATACTCATGAAGCAATCTGCCAGCGTTTTTCGATCGGGCCCCAAGAGGAGATCGGCCCCAGTGGACCGGAAGATTCAGCCGAGTTGGCAAAGTCCACTGCCAGCAAATAGAAGGATGGTAAGATGTTACGGTCAGGGGAACGAGGACGGTGAAATGCGCGCAACGCGCCCAACGGGCATCGTTATCATGCCCCAGGATGCAGACCCGGCTATCCGGCCAAAGGCATTCTTTCGCAACCCCTCACATCCTGACCCCCTCTTAATGGGAAAGGGGGCACTTTCGGCAGCAATGACCATTTGGTGAGAAATTACCCAATAAACTGCCGATAGGGGTAGACAGGCCATTTGACCCCGTAGTAGATTAAGGGCTTGTGTCTTGTCGCAACGGCAGTAGACTATTGATTGCTGTGTGGCGACTGCGGTTCATTGTTCCTCGGAAAGGAGGGCTTGGTGGTAAAGCTGACGTTGCGGGATAAGGAGTCGATTCAGGAGGCGGTGCGTCGATTCCGCAAGCTGGTTGAACGAAGTGGAATCAAAAAAGAGATGCGCCGCCGAGAGTACTACGAGAAGCCGAGCGAAACCAAGCGACGCGCCCGCCTGCGTGCGGAACGACGCGGCCGCCGTAATCGGTTGCTTCAAGGCGTCTAGCGACGCCCGCGGCTTCATTCTTTCCTTCCCTTGCTAACCCAAGTCGGTCGCGGTGCGCGCCGCTCGAACCGACTTATCGCGTAGGTTATGGGTAGGCCTTGTGCCGAAGCATAGCCCAACAGCTTCTCGGCAATCCGAGTGATACAAACCACTAGTGCTTTGTCAACGTTAGGATTGGGGGTTAGGTGCCATGCCCACGCTTGCGTGGGCATGCTGGAAACTTCGGACAACATGCCCACGCAAGCGTGGGCATGGCACCCCAATTCCTAACCTTGACAAACCACTAGTCTTTCGGCGCTCGAAGTGCCAGGCTCAGGTAGCGGTCGTCTAGATGGGCCATCAGCCGCTGATCAACCCAGCGATCCAGCAGTCGACCAAGGGCAGAGTGGTCGGCCAACTCGGCGCCGCGCAGCTCGGCGTCTGGCAACTCGGCCAGGTGCTCGGCTATCTTCTTCAGTGATCGGCCCGTATCGCAGAAGAGGTACAACTCTCGCTCCAGGCCGATCAGGCGGTGCTGGAACTCCGCCGCGTTGGGTCGGGTGTCGGTGAGAATCAAAACGCCGTCCGAGCGGTCCCACTGCCGAAGAGTGACCGTCCCCTTGAGTTCCTGCCATCTGGCGACCGCTTCCAGAGCCGGCGCGGCATAGTCGAGCGGGTTGCGGCCGTCGGCGTAGTCGTACTCGTAGTAGTAAGCCAGCCGGGCGTGCGAGTCGGCCGGGAAAGGGTAGACGAACGCGAAGGCCGCGTTGGGGCGTGAATTGGTCATGCCGTAACAGGCCGGGTCCTCGAAGTACGGGGCGAATCGGTCCATCCGAACCCGACCGGCCGCCTGCGGCGGTGCCATGTGAACCAGCGACGGTATCAGCTGGGCGAACGATTCATAGTCGGCCCGATCCTCGCCCGGGAACCCGTACAGCACGTTCCACTTCACCTCGATCCCGGCCTCCGAAAACCACTTGAGCGTTTGCAAGTTCTGAACCGAGTTGGCCCCCTTGCCGATTAGCTTCAGCACCGAGGTAATGAACGTTTCGATCCCCAACTGCGCGGCGCCCATGCCGGCGTCCAGGAGGGTCTCGACCTGCTGTCGGGTCATGTTGGTCTTCATCTCGTAGACGAAGGCCAGGTCGAGTTCAGCCGCCTTGAGCATGGGCAGAAATGTCTTGAAGTAGCGGTGGTCGAGGATATTGTCGGCCGAGCAGGCCCGATGCACGCCGTGCCGCCGCACCAGGTACTCCAACTCGTCGACCGCCCGGCGCGG
>Ga0255448_1019_pt1 | contig 12283 bp, 9 predicted proteins | sample ANMaggSSYBR02J12_FD_182657 | JGI IMG/M metagenome (GOLD analysis project Ga0255448, IMG submission 182657) | Sediment cell enrichment communities from methane seep in Santa Monica Basin, California, United Staets - ANME aggregate JGI... | ecosystem: Environmental > Aquatic > Marine > Cold seeps >...
GCGGTATTTTGTGTTAGCTGATATTGAATAGAAAAAGCTGATAATTAATAAGCCTTCCGCAACCGGAGGGCTTTTTTTATTACCTGCTGAAAAATAATTATATGGAGGAGCTTTGTGAAAAAAAACAAATTGAAACGATGACCAGAGAAACAAAATAGGATCACTTGATCTGAAGGATAATTATTAGTTTTAATTCAGCGGAAAGAGTAAGCAAAAATGAGACCAACCAAAGGAGAAGAAATGAACAACGCAAGGAAGATTAGTTTATTAGTTTTATTAGTAGGTGCTTTTGTATTATCGGCATGCGGCAGTACACCAGAAGCTGCGCCGGAAGTAGTAGAGGAAGCGGTTGTAGAGGAAGCGGTTGTAGAGGAAGCAGCAGTAGAAGTAACATATGTTGATGGTATCCCTGTTTATGGATGCCTTGGTTCCACAGAAGATGCCCTTGTTGACCTGGAATGTCAGGAGATTACTATGGCAGTTGAGAATGCCTATCTGCCATTCAACTATATTGTCACTGAAACCATGCAGGCAGAAGGTTGGGATTATGAAGTTTTCTCTGAAATTTGTGAACGACTGCACTGTCAACCGGTTTTTGTTGAGACTGTCTGGGAAACAATGGTCCAGCAGGTGCAGGAAGGTCAATTCGATGTAGCTGGTGATGGAATTACGATCAATGATGAACGTGATGAGAATGGCGATTTCTCCATCGGATACGTCAATACCGTCATGCGCTTACTAGTAAATGTAGGTGAAGATAGCTTTACCTCAATTGAAGATTTTGTTGCAAATCCGGATTTGATCATGGGTACACAGATCAATACCACCAACTATGAAACAGCAATTGAGTACCTTCCAGAAGAACGTGTGAAGGCCTTTGACACCTTCCCATTTGCAAATGCCGCTTTACTAACTGGCGACATTGATGCAGTGATTATGGATGAGGTCGTTGGGCTTGGGTACCAGGGTGAGAATGCGGATGTCTTGGAACTTCTTGGTCCTGCGATCACAAGCGATGAACTCGGATTCTATTTCCCCTCGGGAAGTGATCTGGTGGAACCTTTCAATTTGGCACTCCAATCCATGATGGACGATGGGTTCCTTAATGAAGTGAACCTCAGGTTCATGGGTCCGACATTTGCACTTACCTATGACGATGTTCAGTAAATAATATAAATCAGGAAATTGCTGGCTGGGTATAACCCAGCCAGCAAAATTAAAAACAGTATCACAATAAATTGATTCAAAGAAAGACATAAATGGAAAAACCTGAGCAAAGAAGTTTCAAAGAGCGAATTATTAAATTTCCCTGGTGGCTGGTGAGCATCGGACTAGTCATTATTGTCACTTTATTATTAATTATTAATACCCCTTCCTTTAACGAAGCATTTGTTATCATGAGCGCGGGGATTAGCACAACGATCACAATTACTATTATCGCCTATAGTATTTCACTCTTAATTGGATTAATTGTAGGGCTTGGTCGAGTTTCTTCAGGCGTAATTGCTAAAAATATGGCGACCTTTTATATTGAGATAGTACGAGGGATACCAATGCTGGTTCTAATATTTTTCACAGCATTGGTGATTATTCCGGGGGCAATTAAACTTATTAGTTTGGTCGGCGATAAATTTATTGGAATTGGTTGGGCATCTGTGGGTGAACCGCTTGCTGGAGTTAATATCCGTATGGTCTCAATGAGTTTTCGAGCTGTTATAGCTCTCTCAATTACATACGGGGCATTTTCCGCGGAAATATTCCGCGCAGGCATTCAATCAATCCATCCCGGGCAAATGCAAGCCGCGCGCTCGCAGGGGATGAGCTACGGGCAGGCGATGAAAAATGTGATTCTGCCGCAGGCGATCCGAAATATGCTGCCGGCGCTTGGAAATGATTTTATTTCTATGTTGAAGGATTCATCCCTTGTATCCGTGCTTGCTGTCCGGGATGTGACCCACCTTGCGCGATTATATGCGGGCGGTTCCTTCCGGTTTACTGAAGCGTATTCGACCCTTGCGGTTTTATACCTCTGTATGACTGTTTTGCTTTCACTTGTAGTCAAATATATCGAAAGGCGGATCTCAACAAATGACAAATCCTAATGGAAATCATATGATCGAGATTAAAAATCTAAATAAATGGTTTGGTGATCTTCAGGCACTGAATAACGTGAACCTCACAGTACAGCAAGGGAAAGTGCTGGTTATTGTGGGACCCAGCGGATCTGGAAAATCAACTCTTTTACGATGCATTAATTATCTCGAAACACCCTCGAATGGTGAAATACGATTTATGGGTAATCTGCTGGCAGAAAATGATGACAACCTCAACTGCCACCGTGCAGAAATCGGGATGGTTTTTCAGGATTTTAATTTATATGCCCACTTATCTGTGCTTGATAACATCACACTCGCGCTGAGAGTGGTTAAGAAAATTGACCGAAAGACAGCTGAAGATATTGCGATGGCACAATTAGAAAAAGTGGGCATTGCAGACAAAGCAAATAAGATGCCTCTACAAATTTCTGGTGGACAGCAGCAGAGAGCAGCGATCGCACGCGCATTAGCAATGCAGCCGCAGTTAATGCTGTTCGATGAACCCACCAGCGCGCTGGATCCTGAGATGATCAAAGAAGTTCTGGATGTGATGATGCTCCTGGTTGAAGAAGGGATCACAATGGTCATAGTGACCCATGAAATGGGTTTTGCCCGCGCCGCAGCCGACGAGGTCATATTTATGGATTACGGATGCATAGTTGAAAGAAATACCCCTCATGGACTGTTTAATAAACCGAAGAGTGATCGGACTAAATTATTCTTATCGCAAATATTGCAAAATAATTAGCCGACATACCCTCCCTATAAGCATAGAACATAACTTTTTCGTTATGTTCTATGCGATTTATAAAAGACCCTCATTAGATCAATTAGAAAAAGTGGTATTCTTTTGTAATAACAATTTCTGACAGGTTAAAAAGAACACTTATGAAAAAAAAGGAATTCCTAAGTTTTCCAGTTATTACTCTGATGATATTGGCTCCATTATTGGGTGAAATGGTCTCGGGGTCCTCGCCGCCAGGTGAATACTTTCAACCAATTACTTTTCTGATTCTCACAATACTTTATGGCACAGGAGCTGTGATTATTCGAGAAATTGTCAGACGCTGGGAAAAAGGATGGATATCCATTCTTTTGATGGGGATGGCATATGGCATCTTTGAGGAAGGTGTTGTTGTGCGGAGTTTTTTTGATCCTGGATGGCAGGATTTGGGGCAGCTTGCGTTTTATGGGCGGTGGATTGGCGTGAATTGGATTTGGTCCATTGCTTTGACCACTTTCCATGCGGTGGTGAGTATCTCAATTCCAATCGCGATCATAGAACTGATCTTTCCCAAGAAGAAAGATGCTTTGTGGTTATCAAAAAAAGAGCTGATCATATTCATCGTCATATTTCTCATGAATGTATTGCTCGGTCCATTATTTGGAATGAAAAATACCCTTGTGGGGGTGATGGCCAGTATTATTAGTATTCTCGGATTGGTATTTTTGGCGTACAAATGGGCAGCTCTTCCTGATAAAAATAAGTTTCGTAAGGCAGCAAGCCAATGGAAAATTATTTTCACCGGTTCACTATTGATGGCAGGGCTGATTGCGGGAATGTGGTTGTTTCCATCATTATCAGTTCCATGGATCATTGCTTTTATTTTCCTGGGTGGGTTACCCTGGATAGGGATGCGGTTGTTCTTGCGGTTAGGGGCAAACCAATGGACAGAAAAGCAGCAGTGGGCTTGTGTAACTGGGCTGTTGATTCCCTGGCTGTTGTTGGACGTGTTCTCGGAACTGGATAATGCCATCCGCCCGGATGATACGAGCGGAATGATCTTAACCGCACTGCTCTTTTTCACCTTCCTGATTATCATACGGATAATGATATATAGAAGAAAAGAATTTTCATGATTTATCTTGGTGTTCAGAAGAAGTTGTTTGAATGTCCTAAGAAGGATAATGTAGTAGAATGTTAAAGTACAATATGTATTATTAATAGGAAGAAAAAATTATGAATAATGGATCATTTCATTTTTACCCGGATAAAATCATTTTGCGCATCCGCACCAGGATGTGCAATAATAGCGAAGAACTGCTTACAAGCGAGGTCTTCAATACATTTTTCCTAAAATTCATGGGTGATTTAAAGCGGAAGCAATCTAGACTGTTGAATGTATTCCCAGGAAAGCAATTTGATAAAGAAAAAACGCAATTGATGTTAGAGACTCTGTACTATCTGAATTCATTACCAGCTGAAAAAGTAATGAAATTGGTGGATGGTTCTGACGTATTTTTTAAAGATCGATTATTGTTTAATGAATTCGTTGAACAGATCTATAACAGCTGGCGCCAACTGCACCGTTTGATCATTTGCGATTCAGTCTTTGATAGATTAGATAAAAAACCATATCGCACTTTCAACGAAACGGTTGAAAATTTGATGCATTTAGTGCGCAGTACATATCGAAACATTCAGGAAAACATCACCGGCAACCACCCGAAGATCTACCGCCAGGTGAGCGCAGGTGCAGAAATTGGCGCGATCGTTTTGCCAAAGAAAATGAAATATCCGAACGATGATTATGAAACCCTGGACGATATTTTTGTGATCCGCCAGGTGCTTATTTACCCACCGATGATCTTCAATACCCCTAATAATAAAAGGAAGGGTGTTTTTGCCAGAATCGATCAGAATCCGTTAAAAGGTGTGAAGTTAGATTCTGAAGAGTGGTTGGCATATCCGGCAAAAGTTGGACCGCTGCTAATTATGGTCTATTTCCCCTTGAATTTCTTTGAACTTTGTTTTTCGCTTTCCAACCTTTATGAATTGGCAGATGAGAATGATCTGAAGCGAAAACCTGACGCGGTTTATATTTATGGCATACCTCATGAAGATACATTAGATGTGGATGGTAATGAGACTATCTTTTATGATGATGAAGAACATGACATAATGGTAGGAACTGTGCCTATGCAGGACGAATACGCATATTTTGGGTATCTCAAGAAAATGATCCTAACCCTTCATAATATCAAGCGCATGAAAGATGGTTATCTTCCGTTTCATGGGGCAATGATACGAATTACCATGCGGAACAGAAAACCATTCACGGTAGTCATTATGGGTGATTCAGGTGCTGGCAAATCTGAATCAATAGAAGCGCTGAGATTAATGGCGGGTGAAGAAATCGAAGATATGATGATCGTTGCAGACGACATGGGCTCGATAGGTATAAATTCAGACAACCAACTGGTTGGTTACGGTACCGAAATGGGCGCTTTCGTCCGCTTAGATGATCTGCAATCTGGGTACGCATTAGGTCAGATTGACCGGACGATAATCATGAATCCAGATAAGGTGAATGCGCGCATAGTTATGCCAGTTACACGATATGAGTACATTTTGGAAGGAACGCCGATTGACTGTGTACTCTACGCGAATAATTACGAATCTATAGATAGCGATCATCCCGTGATCGAGCCTTTTGAAAACGCTGATGATGCTTTATCTGTTTTCCGAGAAGGAAAAGTAATGAGTAAGGGCACAACTACTTCCGTGGGGTTGGTTGGGAATTACTTTGCGAATATTTTTGGCCCACCGCAATATCGAGACCTTCATGAAGGATTGGCAAATAAGTATTTTACTGAAATGTTTGCTGAAAATATTTTTGTTGGCCAACTGCGGACGCAGTTGGGAATCTCGGGTATGGAGCAGGAGGGACCGAAAAGAGCAGCCACGGCCCTTTTAGAAATGATCGAAAAAAACGCGGGAAAAGCCTGACTTAATTTCCTTGTTAATAACCGTGTTCGTATCACAAAAATGGGTTTTCTAAACCCATTTTTGTCTGCGTTCTCTTTGATTACCAACTAAGAATACTTTAAGATCAAGGTGTTTTTAGATAATTAACGAGAAGCGGCAAGGCGAGTTTAATCGAAAAGCATCGGTCATAACAAATAATATTTGGGTGATAGATGAAGGTAAAATCCTTGTCAGAAATAATAAGTAGTGTTTATGTGGCCAGATATAAAAATTAACCAATTTAAATTATTTGTTTTTGATGTGGATGGAACAATTCTCCAACTGCATCATGAACTGGATCCGATGACACAGTCTGTGCTGTGTGACCTCAAGGACCTGGGTTTTGCGATCACGTTAGCAACGGGGAAGAATATGAAATCAACTCGTACGTTGGCAGAAAAATTGCAGATTGAATTACCGTTGGTTCTTTCAAATGGCTGTGTGCTGCAGAGTCTTGATGGGACTATTCATCAGAAGCATCATCTTTCCATTGATTTTGTATGGCAGCTTATTGAAGAATGCGAGAGGATGAACCTTGATCTGGCAGTTCATATCGACGAGGATATATACGTGAAAGAAGTAACAAATAATCTGTCGATTTTATACATATATGGCTCTCCATCCTTGGAAGTTGTAGGTGAATGGAAAACAATAAATGAACTGTTACCAAAGGCCTATAAATGTCTTGTGGTGGATCGGAACAGCCGGACCCCTCTTCTTGAGCTGGAAAAAAGAATGCGGGGCAAGGTGGGCGATTCAGTTGCCTACTGCCATACGTTGACCGAAATGCTGGAATTTATGCCGGAGGGAGTATCCAAGATGACTGGCATACGAGCAATTACCGAGGAAATGGATATATCTTTACAATCAGTGATGGCTTTTGGCGATGGGAATAATGATGTTGAAATGCTGGCCGCAGTCGGTTTTGGTGTGGCAGTGGAAAACGCGGCGAAATCCGCAAAAGATAGCGCGGATTGGGTAGTTCCATCTTGCGCGGATAATGGCCCCGCCCAATTTTTACAGTATTTAATGAAAGATCGTTCTAACCAGGATTAGTTTTTTTCCGGTTTCATCATCCTTGATGTGGATAAGGATAAAAATCGATAGGATCGTAAAGAGGATGCACCCAATGATACCCGCTGGAGTTGGGCCAAGGATCATGGGGTTGGTTTATTTCGAAGAAAATTCTATTCAACTGCAAAGAATTCAAGAATATTTTCTCTTGAAATGAATTTTGGGATAACCGTAAACTTTCTTTTCTCAATTTCATTTGAATAGGGGGGCGATTGTTCCTGCGGAGATTGAATGAGGAATACCTGATTGTGGTTGTCTAACCTGTTGTGAATGAGGGATGAGATCTCGTTCATCCTTGGATAGAACTGTTCCCTGTGTATGGCAGTTTCGTGAATATACGGCAGTCCGACCCAGTCTGGTTTTGAGCATCCGAAGTTCATGTAGAACCACCAATAAGGTTTGAGATAGGCATCAACCAAGATCAAATCTTCATTATTTGAAATCGCACATACTTCTAAAGTCAACTCGTCAAAAATCGGCACTGACCCATAATAGCGCTGATCGAAGCGTGCTGAGATTGGCGTGAGGAGCAGTGCAAAAAAACCGATCAAGAGAATGATTAGTGAATAGGGTTTCCTCTCTTTATTTTTAATAAGATAACTGATTCCGATTGAGATCCCGATCAATGCCAGGAGAATGACGGTGATAGTTAATTGGAAGCCGTTTCTACTGATATGCAGCCATGCGATGTCTGAGGTTCGACCATTGAAAGCAAGCTGCCAATGCCGGTAAAGGGGCATGAGGCGCAGATCCCATTGAGATAGCGCGCTAATTTCACGGCCAGTGAATTGAACCGCCCAATTGGCGTATACAGGATCCGAAGCCAGCAAGCGCCCAATTTGTACGCTCACTCCAATGATTAATAGAGAGATTGTTCCCATTCGGATTTGTTTTTTGGGGTGGTTAAGCCCCGCATCCAATGCAGGAAGAGCGGCGAGTGCGGCTAAAGGGAAGACGGGAAGCAGCGCACGCGTTCCCCATGTGATACTCCACCATTGGTCATTGTAGATTATGGCCTGAACTGCTGTGAGCCCGAGCAAAGCACCCACGTATGGCATCCAATTCGCCAGCTTTGACGATTTTAGAAATGGGCTGATCATCGAGAGGATTAACATAGGTGAATAAATAAAGAGGCCTTTCCCGGGGGAGAACAGCAGTCCTGCCGCTGCTAACCAAAAATGATCATGAGGTAGGCGGGGGAGTGTGTAGCGAATGTAATTTAAAAACTGTAATGTGAAGCGGCTGAGACTATTGGCAGGAAGGATAGACTGCAGGATGAATCCTGCCAATGTGAGAAATATTATTGCAGCCAGCCCAATGGTGATTGAATGCGTGCGATTTTCTTTTTTCCAGATCTGTTTCTGAGTGAGATAAGAAAAAACAAAAAAAGGAACCACCAATGCAGTGGTGATTTTTGTAAGCACGGCGAGCCCAAGGGATATTAAACTGAGAAATGGATAGAGGATTTGTTTCAAGTGGTGATCTGGTGCATTCTTACTTAGTTCCAGGCACAGCACCGCGGTGGTGATAAGCAGCGCGGCTAATGGTTCGCGAAAATTCATACGCGCGTAGGGGAGTGCGATCGTTCCTAAACCATATGACAAACCGAGCATGGCTGCAGTTTTCGATGACGCGCCCTTTAATTCCGCAATGCATACCAGCAGGGCTCCGGTGAGGGCGGTGTACACGGCAGGTAACAAAAAGAGGATTTGCGCTTTTCCTAAGTTGAAATGGTCTGCCGATATCACTAATGGGATTCCAATAATTGAATGCAGGGGCTCTACACCGCCCGCTTTTCCCTGAAGACGGTCATTCCCAAATAAGGGAAGCGCAGAATAACCTTTGCCGTATGCCAGGTTTGCGGTGATAACGGAGAAAAGCTGCTCGTCATCCGTGGAAGAGATTCCAGAAAAGACGAGCAGATAGGCACATAGGAGAATGAAGAACACTGCAGTGTATTGAGATATATTTCTTTTAAACCACTTCATTTATGACTCTTGAATTCGAGATATAGAATAAAAAGTAAAGTAGCAGAATAAATCTACTACATTTCCTGCTAATTTCGTATGGATTTTACCTTGTCCATGAATTTTTTTACACGTTTCTCGTCCACGTGATTTTCGAAAACCCCATCCACTTTAAAGGTGGTGCCTGCGACTGCTCCATCAGCAATGCCCAATTGTTCCGCTACATTTTTCAGGTGGATGCCTGTGTTCGAGAAGACAATGGTTTTGGGTACTGCTTCTTTGACTAATTTAAGCGTTTGAGCATCTGTTTCCGCGCCGGCTGTGAGACCAGAAACGCACAGCGCATCCGGGCGGTGATTAAAAACCGTTGAGGTGGCGATATCTACAATATTACGATTCCCAAGATAGCGGGCAGCTTCCGGGACGATATTAAATAGCAATTTCACGCTCTGGGCGCTTATAGTGTGCTGGTGTCGGATAACCTCACCGCAGTTGGTATCCCATAAGCCAAAATCAGAAGCATATACGCCTGAAAAGATCTCACGGATGAAGTTTGCGCCAACGGAAACCGCCAGGTCAAGCGAGGCAATCGGATCCCAAAGGACATTGACACCGAAGGGAATACGGATTTCAGGCATGAGTTCGCCAATAATACGCGCCATTGCAGCGGTTGTGACTGCTTTTACTTTGGTGAGATAGGGCAAACTGAATTCATTAGAAAATATGACAGCGTCCACCCCTCCGTTTTGCAGGGCATGGAGGTCTTTGCGAGCCCATTCGATCACGGCTTTCATGCCGCCATCCTTATCAAAATAAGGATCACCAGGAAGTGAATTCAGATGGCACATGGCAATCACAGGTTTTTTTGTACCAAATACCTCTTCTGTCCATAATTTTTTCATTTGTCCACTATCCTTTTCCTAAACCGCCGTATTTTTTGTGTTTTATGTTAGCTATAATAATTCTGTGGTTAATATTCATTCCATGGAAAATATTATTAATTTAATTGTAGAGAGCAAGAGCTGTTCGGAATGCGGCATCTCCTGTTATCTCTGATTCAACACTGACCGCTTTCGCTAATTCGCCCAGAAGATTGAGACTGACATCTTCACCAGTAACGGATTTTACCAACCACACAGCATGGGCCGCATATTTCAAGCCATTCATTGGCTCTATGCTGTCAAAGTCGAAGAAGAACCAGGCGTCCGAGGAATGCATGCGCAAACGCTCATACTGAGATTCAAGCATGCGCGCGATCATTTCGATCGTGTTTTCATCGATGGGCTGCTTTGCATGATTACTGATCAGGTCTTCAATGCAAATTGACCCAAGAAGTACTTTGATGTACGTGTCACGCAGCGACCAGGGATCAGCTATAAAATCCCTTGTGAATTCAATGTATTTATCATCGAGCGATAGTGCTAAATGGTCCAGGAACCGCCTTAAAGGCGCTTTCCAAAATGCCGTTGGCGCATCGCCGCAAACCTTTTTCCAACGCTCGATGCCGTGGTGGCAGCTCCAGGAGGTGTTTTCGTTTATCTCAGTGTATTGATCAGCAGGATGTAATTGCAGCCACTGCGCCGGAAATGTTGGTTGAAAATCAGCCAAATTGAGAGAATGGCCTAACAGGTAAGCAAGAAACTCCTCTCGTTCTGGCATGTGGTGGCCGTAGAGCTCACCATCTGATGCTGCCAGAAATAGTTGGTCATGATCGCGGTGCATGTTTTTGTATTGTGGAACAAGCCAGTCTGAAACAAATTTATCTGCTTTCATGCTGGCGCTTGTATTAAAACTGATCTCGCTGGAAAGAAAACTGTTGTAAAAAAACACGACAATTTCTTTTTCATTTCTAAGGCGAATGCGATACGGTTGGGTGATATCTAGGGAGGAGTCTTTTGCCTGCCAGGGGGCTAAGATAGTGAACTGGATACCGTGGTCTGCAAGCACTTCTAAGGATTCCAGATCAACAGCGGTTTCTGGCAGCCACATTCCCTGTGGGGAATGTCCAAAACGGGTTTTGAATTCATGGATTCCCCAACGCACTAAGGTTTTTTTTTCGCGGCGGGAAATGAGCGGCATAATAGCATGGATATATGGCTGTGCCATTGCATTGCTTATTCCATGGGTTTGAAAAACCGTGTTTTCCTGCTTGATGATCTCAGTGAGTGTTTCTGGATGGTGTTTTTCTAACCAAGCAGTAAGAGTGGGGCCAAAGTTGAAGCTGATTTTCTTAAAATTTCCTATTTTTGCATTAGGCAGGTAACATTCGTGGTAGATGCGTTCGGTCCAGTTCGAGAACGGTTGTGCACCTGCTTCGCGCGGTATTTGACCGGTTCTGGGATCAACTCGAGGGGGTTGGTAAAAATGTCCGTGTATACTGAAATATTTTTGCGACATTAATTAACAGAGTTCCTTTTCATATTATTGGATGTGTTAAACTATGCCATTTTACCGTAAAACAAATGAAAATGACCTGCAATCGCAGGCCATTTTCATTTGGGTAGAGAGAGAGGGATAATTAGTTAGTCTTTGAGGGTGATCTTTACCTTGCGTTTTTTTGGTTTCTTATTTCTAACTGCAAGGATGACCACAGGGATAAATAGAAGAACGATCAGTACTGCGAGAATAATCCCAAAGGTCAGCCAGGATGCGGGTTGTGCTACTTCAGGCACCAACCCACCCGGGTTGAAGCTGGTTTGAGATTCTCCCCCAACGCCGCTGTACCGGTCAGATAAGGTTACTGTCAAGGCGCGGAGCACACCATCGCGCAGATCAAGCGGGGTTACATAACTGATGACCACTTCACTTTGAAGTGCACGCCGCATTTGGTCATATAGCGCGGATAACTGCGCTTTATTTTCGGCATATCCATACTTTCCACCAGCATTGTCAGCAATATAACGCAGCGTAGTTTCATCTATGCCGCGGTAGGCATCAGCTTCTTCTTCACCTTCAGGGATTTGCCCGAAACCAGCAGTAGAGATGGATAAACCCCCAAAACCAATGGCTGCGAGGGCTTCGTCTGGGTCCGCTGTGCTTTGATTGTCCATGCCATCTGTGAGAACGATGATCGCTTTACGGCCGGGAAGTGGATTAAGCGTTTCAACCGCGGCAACAAGCGCATCGTACATCGCTGTATCGCTGTTAGCCGAGATACTATCAATCGCTTTTTCCAATGCTTCTTTATCACCAGTAACTTCCTGCACTGTGTTCACTTGAGTATTGAAAGTAATAATGCCTGCCTGGTCTCCAGCGCGCATTTGATTTATGTATTCCTTGGACACCTCTTTAGCGCTGGTCAATTTTTCAGCATAATTCATGCTGCCTGAGTTGTCGATCAGCAGTAATGTGGTCAGGGAACCAACGTCACCGGTCCCCTGGATGTTCTGATTGCTGAC